>Ga0163179_10002287_pt1 | contig 13426 bp, 15 predicted proteins | sample AtlANTMetagenome_FD_109643 | JGI IMG/M metagenome (GOLD analysis project Ga0163179, IMG submission 109643) | Marine eukaryotic phytoplankton communities from the Atlantic Ocean - Atlantic ANT 2 Metagenome | ecosystem: Environmental > Aquatic > Marine > Oceanic | place: North Atlantic Ocean...
AGCCGACCTCGAGCTGATTGCATCGGAGAATTACGTCTCCAAACCTGTGCTTGAAGCCTTGGGGTCCGCCCTCACGAACAAGTATGCTGAAGGCTTGCCTTCTCGTCGCTATTACGGCGGCTGTGAGCACGTGGACGTGGTGGAAAACATCGCCAGGAAGCGTGCGCGCGATCTGTTTATGCCAGAAGGCTGTGACATCGGCGTCAATGTACAGCCCCACTCTGGAGCCCAAGCCAACGCTGCGGCATTTTTGGCATTTTTAGATGGCGGTCACCCGTCGGACGATGGGCATTCTGGCGATCGCATTCTGGGTTTGGACTTGTCGAACGGGGGGCATCTTACCCACGGTTCGCCGGCAAACAGCTCGGGTAAGCTCTACAATGCGGCTTCCTACAAACTAGGCAGCGATGGTCGTTTGGACATGGATCATGTGCGTGACCAAGCACTCCAGCACAAACCCAAGCTGTTGATTTGTGGGGCGAGCGCCTATCCACGGATTATCGATTTTGCGGCCTTTCGTTCCATTGCGGATGAAGTGGGTGCGTATTTGATGGCTGATATTGCTCATATTGCGGGCTTGGTGGCCACCGGTCATCACCCGAATCCGTTTCCGCACTGTCATGTGGTGACCACCACCACACATAAAACATTGCGAGGGCCTCGCGGTGGCTTGATTATGGCGCAGCGAGAATTCATGAGAAAGGTCAACTCCTCAGTCTTTCCGGGTACGCAAGGTGGTCCATTGATGCATGTGATTGCAGCGAAAGCCGTAGCCTTTGGAGAGGCGTCGAAGCCTGGGTTTGTGGAATATAGCCAGGCGGTGGTCGACAACGCACAGGCGATGGCGGCCCGTTTGATGGAGCGAGGCATCGACTTGGTGAGCGGTGGAACGGACAATCATCTGATGCTCTTGGACTTCCGCGAGCAGGCCTTCTCCGGCAAGGATGCGGAAGAAGCTTTGGGGCGTGCGGGAATCACAACCAATAAGAATACGGTTCCCGGTGAAACACGATCACCCATGGTGACCTCGGGTGTACGGGTTGGAACCCCAGCCTTTACTACTCGGGGAGCAACGACCGAAGACGCGGCCCAGGTGGCCGATTGGATCGCCGATGTGCTCTTGAACATCGAGGATGAATCCACAGTGCAGCGAGTCCACAATGAGGTACTCGATTGGTGTTCGGCTCATCCGGTGTATGGGGACGCATGAACTGCCCTTTCTGCAAGCATTCCAACAACCGCGTTGTCGATAGTCGCGATGCGGGAAACTCAATCCGTAGACGTCGGATCTGTGAGGAGTGTGGGCGGCGCTTTACCACGCATGAGCGCATTGAATTTCGGATGCCACAGGTTGTGAAAAAGGATGGGCAGCGGGTCCCGTTCAATCGTGACAAGGTACACAATGGCTTTGAGGTGGCTTGTCGGAAGCGTCCTGTGACGACTGTCGCGATTGAGGCTTCTGTGGATCGGATTGTGCACAAGGTTCAAGCGCAAGGACAGCGTGAAATCGCGTCCAGAGCGATTGGGCGGATGGTGTTGGATGAGCTTCGGACTTTGGACAATGTGGCCTATTTACGCTTTGCGTCGGTCTATCAAGAGACAGCATCTCTCGACGATTTTATGCGCCTGCTTCAACCGCTGATTGGGAAAGAACAATGAGTCGGGATGAAGATGCCAAATGGATGCGCCGGTGTATTGAATTAGCGCGTAATGCGGAGGGAAGAACAGCTCCTAATCCCATGGTGGGTGCGGTGGTGGTTCGAGATGGAGAGATGTTGTCTGAGGGCTGGCACGTCAAGGCAGGTGATGCACATGCCGAGCCGGCGGCCTTGCAAAACTCGAACAAGGATACTCGCGGAGCGACGATTTACGTCAATCTGGAGCCGTGCTGCCATCATGGGCGGACAGCGCCATGCACCGATGCCATCTTGCAGGCGGGTATTGCTCGGGTGGTTGTGGGTATGGTGGACCCCAATCCGATCGTGGCGGGCAAGGGGATTGCGCTCTTGAAAGCTGCTGGGTTGACGGTTGATGTGGGCGTTGAAGAGCGTGCAAGTCGGGAGTTGAATGCAGGCTATCTCAAGGCCATGTATCGGGGTGTTCCGAGGGTCTGGTTGAAGACCGCTTCTACTCTAGATGGTCGCATCGCAGACTCTGTGGGCGAGTCCAAATGGATTACCTCAGAAGAGGCGAGAGGTCTCGTTCACCGACTTCGCGATCGGATGGATGCTGTGTTGGTTGGATCTGGCACATTGTTGGCGGACAATCCAGCGCTAACCACAAGAACAGATGGTGGACGAGATGCGTTGCCAGTGATTTTGGATTCTCAACTTCGCTGTCCGGAGGATGCGAAGGTTTTTCAGGGTAGTCGCCGTCCGGTCATTTACTGCGCCGAAGAGGCTCCTGAGCGCGACTTGCCCGCAGATGTTGTGCGGGTAGCACACAGAGCCGATGGGTTGGATTTGAAGGCCGTCTTGGCCGATCTTGTGACCCGTGGCGTCCACAACTTACTGGTGGAGGGAGGTGGACAGGTCCATCGCTCTTTTCTTGAACAGTCTTTAGCGGACCGACTGTTGTTGTTTATGGCACCAACCGTTCTTGCGGGTGGTCCAGGATTCGTCGGAGGGGCCCCGGTTGGTTTGGCCGAAGCGTATCGTTTTCGATTGATTGGAAGTCGAAAATTGGGGCCCGATATCCTTCTTGATTTCGAGGTGGTCTGATGTTTACGGGCTTAGTTGAAGATGTGGGTTCGGTCCGGGACCTCATTGCTTATGGCAATGGCATCCGTTTTTGGGTGGATACCGCTTTGTCTGTATCGGACATGAAGTTGGGTGAGTCCATCGCTTGTGACGGTGTTTGTTTGACTGCGGAAGAGTTTGAGGGGCAGTCATTCCGGGTCACAGCAGGTATTGAGACGCTCAATTGCACAAATCTTGGGACGCTGAAGTCGGGTCAGCGACTTCACTTGGAGCGAGCCTTGCTAGCGGACACCCGTATGGGAGGCCACTTGGTCGCCGGTCATGTAGACGGGGTGGCTGTGGTTCGTTCGACCGAACAGATCGAGGAGTCGTTGATCGTTTGGTTCGATGTGCCAGATGGTCTTGAAAAATATATCGCCGTAAAAGGCTCGGTGTGTGTGGATGGAGTCTCCCTCACCGTGAATGAAGTGGAGGGACAAGGCTTTCGCGTCAACCTGATTCCCCACACTTTGGAGCATACGCATATGGGGCAATATTGCGAAGGGCACTCCGTAAACCTGGAAGTTGACCTCGTGGCCCGCTATGTAGAGCGCCTTCTGCAGGGGCGTCTGGCAAACGAGCCCAAATAGGACCGACTGGTCAAAGGAAGCAAGAATGTCGTTTGAAGTCATGAGTTCGGACCCCTTTGAGCGGGTTGAAGTGGCAATCGCAGCGATGCGTGCCGGAAAAATGGTCATTCTTGTGGATGATGAAGACCGTGAAAATGAGGGAGACCTCACGATGGCCGCGGAATTGATCACCCCGGAAGCGGTCAACTTTATGGCGACCCATGGCCGAGGTTTGATTTGTGTCACGCTGACGGAAGATCGCGTAGCGCAGTTGGGGCTCAATATGATGGCTCCCAACAACAAATCTCCCTACGAGACGGCCTTTACGGTGTCTATCGAGGCCAGAGAAGGCGTTACGACGGGGATTTCGGCAGCCGATCGTTCACGAACCATTCAGGTAGCCGAGAATCCATCTTTTGGGGCCCATGACATTGTGACGCCGGGACATGTTTTTCCATTGCGGGCCCGGGATGGTGGTGTGCTCGTGCGTACGGGTCAGACTGAGGGCAGTGTGGACTTGGCGCGTATGGCTGGCTTACGACCATCGGGTGTGATCTGTGAGATCATGAATCCGGATGGCACCATGTCTCGCATGCCTGAATTGAAGGCTTTTGCGGAGGAGCATCAACTCCACATTGTGGCGATTGCGGACATCATTCGATGGCGTCTTCGCAATGAGCGCCTGGTGGTTCCGGAGCTCGATGCGGTGCTTCCTGTTCCTGGACTTGGGGAGTTTGATTGTCGTGTGTACCGTTCTATGACGGATGATGGGCTTCACTTGGCCTTGTGGAAGGGAGATCTGAGCGGAGATGTGTTGTTGCGAGTACAAGCCTCCGATCCGGTGGGTGATGTGTTTCGCGCTGAATCATCGGATGCCTGGGTACAACTTGGTGCGGCATTGGAGCGGATTTCTGAGGAGGGCGGGGTGCTGTTGTATATGCATCTCTACGGTGGGCGTTCCTCCGATGCGCTTCTCGGAATGCTGCGCGCACATCTCAAGCCGGCTGCGACTGCAGTGGAGAGTGATGAAGAGCGCCTACCTCCTGTAGAGAACGCACTTCGGGATTTTGGTACAGGTGCTCAGATCCTCTTGCATCTAGGGCTCAATCGTTTGCGTTTGCTCACGAACAATCCCCGGAAAATTGCAGGTCTTGAAGGGTACGGGCTCAAAATTGTTGAGCGCGTCCCAATGCAAGTGCCTACGACTGATGCCAACCGTGCCCTGTTGCGCGCGAAGGCTGGAGCTCTCGGGCATCTCATGGATCTTCCTGAGGTAGGTCAATGAGTACGATCTTTCAAGCTCGACTCGATGAAATCGAGAAGTCGGTGCGTATTGGCATTGTGGTCTCGAATTTCAACCCACGGGTAACAAACTCCTTGCTAGAGGGTGCCCTTTCGACGCTTAAGCGTCATGGGGTCGCAGACGAGCAGGTCGAAATTTTTCGGGTGCCAGGTGCTTTTGAGGTTCCACTTGCTTGCAAATGGGCCAGTCGAAATGATGCTGTGATTGCACTGTCCTGCATTATTCGTGGAGGGACACCCCATTTTGATTTCGTCGCCAATGAGATCGCTCGTGGTTGTACACAGGTTGGACTCGAAAGCGGTAAGCCCGTCGCTTTTGGTGTGCTGACGTGCGATGATCTTGAGCAGGCTTTGGCACGTTCTACAGGCACAGCTGTACCCGCTCAAGGAAAAACGGGCGCTTGCGAGGAGAGTGATGCTCCTCTTCATGGTAATAAAGGCTCGGAAGCAGCCATGGCGGCCTTAGAAATGCTTTCGCTTAGGCAACAGGTGCAGTAATGGCGAGTCGAAGAAGAGCGCGTGAATACGCGATGCAGGTCTTATTTCAGGCGGACATGTCCTCGATGGAGATAGACGAGGCCTTAAATGCCTTATGGGCTGGCTTGTTGGAGGATGAGGACGGCAGTCTAGGTGGCCGGCAAGCAGAAGATGAAGAGATTCGCTTTGCTTCGATGCTCGCTCAAGGGGTTGAGCGGGAACAAGAGAGCCTGGATAAAAGAATTGAGGCTTGTTCTACCAACTGGCGCATGACCCGTATGCCGCATGTGGACCGCAATATTTTGCGAATGGGTGCTTTTGAGATTCTTTTTCTGGATGAGGTTCCGGCACATGTGACCATCAATGAAGCCATTGAGTTGGCCAAGAAATTTGGCACAGCGGAGTCCAAAGGCTTCATCAATGGCATTCTGGACCGGCTTGCACGGGAAGCGGGGCGAATCTGAGGTCGCTGAGCAGTTGGGATCGCACCATTTTGGTGGTTGCGATCATGATTGTGCTCGCAAGCCTTGTGTTGACGACAGATGGCCAACGGGTCTTCTTTTTCGGTGACCCATTACCGGGTTTCTGCGGGTTTAAATCCTTTTTCGGATTTCGTTGTCCGGGCTGTGGTCTGACACGATCTTTTGTGTACAGTGCCCGTTTCCACTTTGTGGATGCCTTTCATGCTCATCCACTGGGTCCCGTAGGCTTCTTGATGGTGCTTGGACAGATACCTTGGCGGCTGCGGAAGCGACGTATTGCCTTGAAGCCCTAAAGGACGCTCACGAGTTGTTCTGTGAGCTGTTTCAGCTCGGGAGCAGCGGTTTTACCGTGTTCTGCGACCAATCGGACAAGCGCTGAACCCACGACGACGGCGTTCACATGGGGAGCAAGTTGGCGCACATCCTCAGGTGTCCGGACGCCAAACCCGACTGCCACAGGAATCTCCGCATGATGTCGGACAAGTGCGAGTCGTTCACCCAGTTCAGCATGGTTCACCACGCTGCCGCCGGTCACTCCGGTCATGGAGACATAGTAGAGAAATCCGCCGCCAGCTTGAGCGAGAGTCTCAATGCGTTGAGGTGAGGAGGTGGGCGCCGCCAAGAGAATGGGGTGAATATCGTGGGCTTTGAGTGCAGCGCGAAACTCAGGTTCCTCCTCCGGAGGGCAATCCACGCACAATACGCCGTGAATCCCTGCTTGTTGGCAGGCTTCCGCCAAGGCTTTGTAGCCGAATGCATGGAATGGATTGAGGTAACCAAAGAGCACCTTGGGGTGGGCTTTGGGAAGTTGTGCAGCCAACGCGATGGCGCTGGAGAGATCTGCACCCGCACTGAGGGCTCTCTCGGATGCTTTTTGAATGGCTGGCCCATCTGCACCCGGATCGGAGAAGGGGACGCCGATTTCTAAGATATCCGCACCGCCATCGATCAAGGCTTGGAATAAGGGGAGGCTATCGTCGGGTGAAGGATCACCAGCGGTGAGGTAGGTCACCAACAGAGGACGGTCTTTTTCAAATGCCTGGTCAATGGGATTCATGTGTCGCTACCTTGGCGTGCATAGGTCTCCATGTCTTTGTCCCCCCTTCCGGATAGGCAGACAAGAATGTGGCTGTCGGGAGATAGCCTCTGGACCACTGAGGGTAGGGCGGCTAATGCGTGGGCGGTCTCGAGTGCTGGAAGGATTCCTTCAGCTTTCGAGAGGGTCTCGGCAGCAGCCAAGGCATCTTCATCGGTTGCCGAGAGATAGGTGGCTCGGCCGCTTTGGTGGAGCCACGCATGTTCTGGGCCGATTCCAGGATAGTCCAGGCCTGCGGATATGGAGTGCGCTGGCTTGACCTGGCCTTGGTTTTCTTGGAGAAAGTAAGACTTCATTCCATGGAGAATTCCAACCTCACCACCGTGAATCGATGCGGCGTGGGCTGAGGTGTGTAGGCCTTTTCCGGCGGCTTCAATGCCAAAGAGTGCGACGCTTGGATCGTCGACAAAGTCGTGAAAAATGCCCATTGCGTTCGAGCCTCCGCCCACACATGCGACGACGGCATCGGGTAGATCGACGCCCTCGGCTTTGAGTTGAGCCTTGGCTTCCTGTCCAATGACGGATTGGAGATAGCGCACCATCTCAGGATAAGGATGGGGTCCCGCGACTGAGCCAATGCAGTAGAAGGTGTCATCCACGTGGGTGACCCAGTCACGCAAGGCTTCATTCATGGCATCTTTGAGCGTTGCGGTGCCTGAGTCCACGGGTCGAACTTCCGCACCGAGCATCTCCATCCGGGCGACATTGAGTCGTTGCCGTACGGTGTCTTCACGTCCCATATAGACCACGCAAGGCAGCTTGAAGAGCGCACATGCGGTGGCTGTGGCGACACCGTGTTGTCCTGCGCCGGTTTCAGCGATGATGCGCGTTTTTCCCATTCTTCGGGCCAGCAGGATTTGACCAATACAATTGTTGATCTTGTGTGCACCCGTATGATTCAGATCTTCTCGCTTGAGCCAAATCGTAGCGCCGAGTAGCTCGGATAAATTGTCGGCTCGGTACAGACCGGAGGGTCGGCCGACGTAGTTCTTGAGTAGTTCGTTGTATTCAGCGAGGTAGGCCGGGTCTTCCCATGCGGTCTTCCATGCGAGGGTCAAGCGTTGAAGTGGCGGAACCAAGGTCTCGGCAACGTATCGTCCGCCGAAGTCTCCAAAGTGTCCGCGCTGATCCGGTCTGTTCATGTCTACTCCCGAGGTCTTCTGTCTATTCGGGTGATGGGTCACGGGCATGCTTTGCGCGAGAAATGAACTGCGCCACCTTTTCCAAGTCTTGAACTCCGGGTGCTGATTCGATGCCGGAGGCCACGTCCACCCCGATGATGGGAAGCGAACGAATGATCTCGGCGACGTTCTCGGGGTTGAGTCCGCCTGCCAGAATGATTTCCTTGTGCCTACAGGCTTGCACGACGAGATCTCGATCGACCTGTCGCCCGGTGCCCCCTGCAAGTCCGGGCACAAAAGCGTCGAGGAGAATGCGGTGCTGTCGACTCTGTGCGATGTGCTGCAGGCAGTCGGGTGTGGACGCGTAGGCTTTGAGAAAAGGGTGTCCTAGGCTTTGGGCATCCGCCTCGGAAGTGTCGCCATGGAATTGAATGCCAGCGGCCTTGGTGTACTGAAACACCTCGGAGAGCTTATCGGGCGGCCAGTTCACCACCACCAAATAGGCAGGAATCTGGATGGCCTCTTGAATGGCCTTGGCTTGTTCAATCGAGACAGACCGCACGGAAGGCGCATGGAGGTTGATTCCGATGGCATCCGCACCGCAAGCTTGAGCATGGCGGGCCGCCTCCACATCTCGGACCCCGCAGATTTTTACCCACACAACAAGGACTCCAAGGCGTGGCCTGGATTGTCTGCCAGCATCAAAGAACTACCCACCAAGATGGCATCCGCTCCAGCGCGAGTCATGCGCTCCACGTCTTTGCGTACAAAAACGCCAGATTCAGCCACTCGGATTCGGTCACTGGGACACTGAGGAAGCAGGGCTTCTCCGTTGCCAAGGTCAATCTCGAGACTCTGGAGATCGCGATTGTTGATCCCGATAATTCTCGCCGGGCTCTCTATGGCGCGATGGAGTTCATCGGCGGTATGCACTTCCACGAGGGCTTCCATTCCCAGTTGCGTACAGTGTTTAAGCATCGTGTGGAGTGTCCGATCGTCGAGCATTGCGACAATCAGAAGAATCGCATCGGCGCCTGCAGCACGGGACTCGTCGATTTGGATGGGGTGTATCAAGAAGTCTTTTCGAAGCAGTGGAAGGTCCACGCAAGATCGAATGTCTCGAATGTCGTTTAGGCTGCCTCCGAAATGCGGTCTGTCGGTCAGCACAGAAATCGCTGCAGCTCCGTTTTGTTCGTAGCTCTTGGCGATGTCGATGGGGTGGAGATCGGGTCGGATGGGCCCCCGTGTGGGCGAGCTTCTTTTGATCTCGGCAATCGCACTGACGCCGGTGCTTGAGAGTGCTTTAGACAGAGAGCGGATGGCGGGAAGGTCTCCAGCAAGCGAGGGAGGAGCGTCTAGCAAAGCGGCTACTTCTGCTTCTTTTTCGACATGGACGCGGTCTAAGAAACTCACTGGTTGGATGCCTTGATGAGTTCGTTGAGTTTGTTTTGCACGCTACCGTTATCCAGGAGGTGTTCTGCCAAGCGTACGCCCTCCGCGATGGAGGATGTGCGATCTGCGGCGTAGATTGCGGCACCGGCATTGAAGCTCACCGCGTCTCTTCGTGCGCTTTTTTCACCTTGGAAAATCGCTTGAAGGATTTCGGCGTTGTCTGCTGCATCTCCACCGACCAAATCAGCAATTGGTGCAGGGCTCAAGCCCACATCCTGGGGTCCGAGTGCATAGGCATGGACTTTTCCGTGCTGTACCTCGGCAACATGAGAGGGACCCTCTAAGGAGAACTCATCCAAGCCACCGGCACCATGTACGACCAACGCGTGATGTGCGCCTAAGTCGCACAAGACTTGTCCGATCGGCCCCACAAGACTCTCTGCGAATACGCCCATGACTTGGTGTTGGGCGCCTGCCGGATTGGTCAGTGGGCCGAGTACATTGAAGAGTGTCCGGACGCCAAGTGAGCGTCGCGGGCCAACAGCATGTCGTGTGGCTGCGTGATGGGCGGGTGCAAAGAGAAACGCAATGCCCACCTCGGACAGGATTTCTGAGAGCCGGGCGGGTGTGCAATTCAGGGAGACACCCAGGGCTTCCAAGACATCGGCTGAGCCTGACTTTGAAGAGACACTCCTGTTTCCATGTTTGGCAACGATGATGCCACTGGCCGCGGCCACAATGGCTGCGGCGGTAGAGATGTTGAAGGTGTTGGAACCATCGCCGCCGGTTCCACAGGTGTCTAAAAGGGGAATGTTTTTATCGACCTCGAGACCCACCGCATGGCGACGCATGACCCGTGCGGCAGCCGCGATCTCTGTCACGCTTTCACCTTTGGCACGCAATGCAATCAGAAAGCCCGAGATCTGTGCGGCATCGAGCTCTCCGGACAGCATGTTCTCCATGATGTGTTCCATCTCCTCGGAGGACAAGTCGCGACCAGCAAGCAGTTGGTTGAGGGCATCGGCGATCATGTTGGACGCTCCAGGAAATTCTTGAGTAGGGCCAAGCCGCCCTCGGAAAGAATGCTCTCGGGATGGAACTGGACGCCTTCAATCGCTAGGGTGCGATGCCGTAGTCCCATGATTTCGCCATCATCGGTCCATGCAGTAACCTCCAGACAGTCCGGGAGGGTGTCTCGGCATACGGCCAAGGAGTGGTAGCGGGTGGCTTGGAAGGGCTGTGGGAGTCCGGTGAATAGACCTTGTTCATTGTGATGAATCATGGAGGTCTTGCCGTGCATCAGAGTCTTTGCGCGGATGACCTTGCCTCCGAATGCTTGTCCGATGGATTGATGCCCCAAGCACACTCCCAAGAGAGGGATGCGGTCTTTGAAGGTGTCGATGGCAGCAAGTGAAATGCCGGCTTTGTCCGGATTGCAGGGACCTGGGGAAATCAGCAGGCGATCGGGTGCTTTCTCCGCGATTTCTTCGATGGAAATCGCGTTGTTTCGAAAGACTTCTACCTCGGCATCCAGCATCTGTAGATACTGGACGAGATTCCAAGTAAACGAATCGAAGTTGTCGACGACGAGCACCCTCATAAGCCTTTCCCCGCACGTTCAAGGGCCGATAGAAGGCCGGCTGCTTTGTTGAGGGTCTCCTGGAATTCGGCTTCAGGATTGGAGTCGGCGACGATACCGGCGCCTACTTGAAGCTGCCAGTGGTCATCGGTCTTCCAAGCAGTTCGAATCGCGATAGCCAAGTCGGCTTCCCCGGAAAAAGAGAACCACCCAACGGTTCCGCCGTAGAGGCCACGACCGGTGGGTTCGAGTTCGTCAATGATTTCCATGGCGCGTATTTTAGGGGCGCCCGACAAGGTTCCAGCGGGGAAAGTGGCGCGGACAGCGTCAAATGCGGTGATACCGTCCGCCAGTTGGCAATGGACTTCCGACACAATGTGCATGACATGTGAGAAGCGTTGAATCTCCATGAGATTCTCCACACATACACTCCCTTTCGCGGCGATTCGTCCCAAATCATTGCGGGCTAAGTCCACCAGCATGACGTGTTCGGCGCACTCTTTGGGATCGGCGAGCAGGTCCTCGGCGAGCAGTTGGTCTTCTTGTGGAGTTTGGCCCCGATGACGCGTGCCTGCAATCGGTGCTACGACCGCCTTTCCGTCGCTGACTCTCACCATGACCTCCGGCGATGCCCCGATGACTTCCTGTTCTGGAAAGCGCAAATAGTACATATACGGTGATGGATTGACTGCGCGGAGTGCCCGATAGAGGTCGATCGATTCTCCAGCATAGGGGATTTCGAAGCGCTGAGAGAGCACCACTTGGATGCAGTCTCCGGCTGTAATCCAGTGTTGCACCTTCTCTACGGCTTCTTGGAAGTCTGCTTTTTTGGTGTTCGACTGGGTATTGAGTTCGGATGGGGTGTGTACGGTGCGATGCGGTAATGGATCTCGCAAGGTGGCAATGATGCGGTCGATTTCATTGGTGGCTTTCGCGTATGCACTGTTGGCGTCGTCGTGTTCCTCAGTAAAGACGAGGTGGACGACTTGAATGCAGTGGCGAAGATTATCGAACACCAGCAGACTTCGGGGTGCCATCCAAACCAGCGGGGGACCTCCGACATGCGGCTTGTCAGACGGGAGGTGTTCCCACCAACGCACAGTGTCCCAGGAGAGCCAGCCCACAACACCACCTGCAAAGCGAGGTAGTCCTTTGGTTTCGACCCATTGGAGAGCTTGAAGATTGTCTTCTAAAAAGCCGAGGGGATCAGCCCTTTCTTCTTGGTGGGTCACTTTGCCGTTTTGAATGCGTTGGCAGACTTGCTTGTCTGCTCGGATCACAAAGGCCGGATCGATTCCGATGAAGGAATATCTGGCCCATCGCTCGCCGCCTTCGACTGATTCCAGCAGAAACGCGTGTGGATCAGGAGAAAGCCCTGCATCGCAGACGCGCATAAAGGCGGACACGGGTGTGTCGAGATCAGCGAGCACCTCCCGAAAAACCGGGATTACACCAGGGACTCCTTGGAGAGAAGCCATTTGTTTTGAAAAGTCATCACTGCTTGGAAAGTGCATTCGAGTCTCAGTTGAGCAAGGAGGCTTAGCCCTTTTTTGAGGACTTTGCCCGGCCTACGAAGGCATTGGGTAGAAGAGCGCTACAAAGGCTCCGTTCTACCACCCATCTGCACGCTTATTGTTGCGCTATCATCTGGAGTAAAGACGTCTGCAGATCGGCAGCGCTGTGCCAGTCGCGATGCCGGATCAAGGCAGGAATCCCCGCAGCAGATGCCATCTCTCCATCGGTGTTCTCCCGATCCCCGATAAGGACGAGCTCTTTGACGTTCAGCCCCATCGTATCTGCGGCTTTGAAGAGACCGTCGGGAAGGGGCTTCATTGCTCCAAGTGCGGAACAGTCAATCCGGCATGCCCATCCTGCGGATTGTGCGAGCCCAGCGAGTTTTTTTTCGACGGGATGATCCGAGACAACAGCCCGAAGGATGTTGCGTTGGTCGAGTTCTTCGAAAAGTTCCTGGAGTCCGGGAAGTAAGTGTTTGGGTTCGAACTTACTCGGGTAGGTCTCGAAGATGACTTTCTGGATAATCGCTGCTGCCTTACTGGTTTCGATTCCAACTTTCGAAGCGACCTGCTTAGCCACCCATCCATGAATATCGCTATGCCGTTGGCCCCGAACCGCCTCGGTTTCTTTTTGCCATGCGCTGAGTACTCGGGGGTGTCGCAACATCGATGCCCAGAGGCGCCGCTTCATCTTGGGGAGGTCGTACAGCGTCCCATCTAAGTCGAAGCAAATGGCTCGAATTGGCGGCATTTGGAGTTTATCCTTTCGCAAAGTGCTTGCTAGCCTTCTTAGCCACCTCTTGCCGATGGCCCCAGCCCGGTGTACCTCTATTGTGACACATTGGTTGTTTCGGAGGAGTCGCCATGACCAAGATGATGCTTTCGCTGACTGCGGGCGGATTACTTTTTCAAGCCTGTGGTGGGTCGAGCTACACCTACACTGGCTATCGTATGCACAAACAATTCCCGCTCGATGGGGATCGGGAGTGGCAATATCTCAATGATGCGGAGGATATTCAGAATCCGTTTCGCGTGGAAAAAATCGCCTCACCGCGTATGCAAGACAACATCGAGATTTATACGCTGGAGTACTACAACGAGGAAACAGGCGATATTGTTCGCGCTGTGGAGTGGTCTTCGGATTCCATCAATGGTG
>Ga0163179_10002288_pt1 | contig 13424 bp, 10 predicted proteins | sample AtlANTMetagenome_FD_109643 | JGI IMG/M metagenome (GOLD analysis project Ga0163179, IMG submission 109643) | Marine eukaryotic phytoplankton communities from the Atlantic Ocean - Atlantic ANT 2 Metagenome | ecosystem: Environmental > Aquatic > Marine > Oceanic | place: North Atlantic Ocean...
ATAAGCGTTAATAAGCGTTAATAAGCGTTAATAAGCGTTAATAAGCGTTAATAAGCGTTAATAAGCGTTAATAAGCGTTAATAAGCGTTAATAAGAACTTCTGTATTCCTATTTTTATAATAAAATAAAAATTATAATAATTGCTATAAAATAATTTAAAATAAAAGTCCTGCTGGGAATGTTATTATTAATATAAAACATTTTTTTTTAATTTTATAAGTTGTCTTATATATATATATACATATATATATATATATGAAATTGTATTTCCGCTTTTAAAAACTACTAAGAAAAGCTAGTATATTATTTTTGACAAAAATATATTTTATATTAAATTAAGTCTTTAAATAGTTACTACAGGAATAGAAGTATAACTATGATTTATAGGTGGGAAAGAATGTATTAATTCAATCCTAGTCCTTATATGTATTCTTGAAATAGCTGGACGATGTCTAACTAATGCTTCTCAAAGAATAAATAAGAAATAAAGCACTGAGACTACTGAAACAATTGAACCAATTCTTGCAACAACATTTCATAATATAAACCTGTCAGGGTAATCAGAATATCGTCGTGGTATTCCTGCTAACCCTAGAAAATGTATAGGGAAGAATGTTAAATTTACCCCAATAAATATAGTAAAAAATTGAATCTTTAATCATTTAGGATTTATTGTTAACCCTGTTATTAAAGGAAATCAATTAACAAACGCAGCCATTAGGGCAAATACAGCCCCCATACTTAAAACATAATGGAAATGAGCAACAACATAATATGTGTCATGAAGAACAACATCTAATGATGAATTAGATAATACAATACCTGTTAAACCTCCCACTGTAAACAAAAAAACAAACCCTAAAGCTCAAATTAATGAGGGTGAAAACCTAAACCGGACTCCATGGAAAGTACCAAGCCACCTGAAAATTTTAATACCTGTTGGTACTGCAATAATTATTGTAGCTGTAGTAAAATACGCTCGTGTATCAGCATCTATTCCTACTGTAAATATATGGTGGGCTCATACTACGAATCCTAAAACCCCAATAGCTAATATGGCATAAATCATTCCCAATACACCAAAAGTTTCTTTTTTACCTCTTTCTTGAGCAACAATATGAGAAATTAACCCAAATCCTGGTAAAATTAAAATGTAAACTTCAGGATGCCCAAAAAATCAAAATAAATGTTGGTATAGAATTGGGTCTCCACCCCCGCCCACATCATAAAATGATGTGTTTAGGTTACGGTCAGTTAATAATATAGTAATCGCACCCGCTAGTACTGGTAAAGATAGTAACAATAGAATAGCAGTTACTAAAACAGATCACGCAAATAATGGAATCCGATCTAATAATATGCCAAATACTCGTAGATTGCCTAAAGTACTAATAAAATTTACTGCTCCAAGAATAGATCTTACTCCTGCTAAATGTAATGAGAAAATGGCAAAGTCCACTGAGCCCCCAGCATGAGCGACATTTCTAGAGAGCGGGGGGTAAACTGTTCAACCTGTCCCCGCTCCTCTTTCAACTAAAGACCTTGATAATAATATAATTAATGCAGGTATTAAAAATCAAAATCTTATATTATTTATACGAGGGAATGCTATATCAGCTGCACCTAATATTAAGGGGACAAGCCAGTTCCCAAACCCTCCAATTAAAATTGGTATAACTATAAAAAAAATTATAATAAATGCATGTGCAGTCACTACTACATTGTAAATTTGATCGTCACCAATTAATGAACCGGCTTGACCTAATTCTAGCCGAATAATTATTCTTAGCCCGGTACCAATTATTCCTGACCAAGCTCCCGCTATTAAATATAAAGTTCCAATATCTTTATGGTTACATGACCATAGTCATTTAATTTTAAATCTTGTAATATTTTAAATTAAAAACTTTTTCCAAAATTTTTACTTTGCTACGACTTATCTTATCTCTAAGAGTGACGGACAATATGTACACGGTTTATAACCACTTATTAAATAGAAATTCTAATTTAATACGTGTAAATCCTATAATAATTAATAGTTGTAATTAAAATAAACTTAATTATCTTTACATGTTATCTGACATAAAACTTAAAATATTACTTTAATTTAGACAACCACACATAAAATAAATTTAAGAAAAATAAAATGAGGATTATCTTTTAAAATTCAAATTCCTCTACAAGGGGTAAAACACTGCCATGTTATTTAGGTTTAAAACTTTTATTATTACTACCTTTAATAATTATATTATATAATAATAGGTGTCTAACCCTTTTTTTCTTAATATTTTTAAATAAAATTAACTTCAACAATACCTTAACAATTAACACATAACTGATTTAATAATATATTATTCAATATTTTTATATTAGTGAAAAATAAAATTAGTTTTAAGGTATAACCACGTCTGCTGGCACCTTTAATTAGACAAACCTATTAGTTAAATTCAACTTTTTATGAAACCTGTTTTACTGCGGCACTTTGCTTTTCATTGCATGTTTAATAAATCTTAGACTTTATATAAAACCATAACTAAATTTATCTTATTCAAATAATAATTTATTTATAATTAAATTCTAAATTTAATGCATTTTTTCTGCCAGAATAAGAATAATTTTAACAGAGTAAATCTTATAATTGGAAATTATATATAATTATTTATACTAAATTATTAAACTTGAAAATTACAAATTAGTAAAAATTCTATAAAAAAAAGAATATAATGTTAAAGGTAAATAAATTTTTCAAGCTAGCCTTATTAGTTTATCATAACGATAGCGAGGGAATGTTGTTCGAACTCAGACTCAAAACCTTACTAATAAAGTTGAGAAAAAATAAGTTCATAAATTAATACACCTTGAAGTAACAAATATAAATGAAAAAATTAAACCTATAAGAAAAATTCTTGCATATTCCGCTATAAAGATCAATGCAAATCCTAATCTACCATATTCAATATTAAACCCAGACACTAATTCAGACTCCCCCTCAGCAAAATCAAAAGGAGTTCGATTAGTTTCTGCCAAACAAGAAACTAATCAAATACCTGCTATGGGTATTAGTATAATGATTTTATTTCAAACACTATTTGATAATATAATTATTAGAAGACTTATTCTGCCCGTTAAAGCCAAGTAAAATAATAAGATTAAAGCTAAACAAACTTCATAAGAGACTGTTTGCGCGACAGCGCGTAAAGCTCCAATTAAGGCGTACTTTCTATTTGAAGCTCAACCAGATATAAGAACAGGATAAATATTCATTCTCATTATTATATATAAAAAGATAATCGTTATTCTTGAGGGTAAAATAATTTCTTTAAAAGGTATTAGTATACAAGTAATAAGAACAATTATTAGCCCACAGAAAGGAGATATAAGATATTGAAAAATATTTGACAATTTAGGATAAACAATTTCTTTTGTAAATAATTTAATAGCATCGTTAAAAGGCTGGGCAATACCAATTATACTGACTTTATTAGGCCCTTTCCGCAATTGAGAATAACCTAAAATTTTTCGCTCAAGTAAAGTAATAAAAGCTACATTTACCAAAATAGGGATTAACAAAATAATGTAATTTAATAGCCTTACTATTATTTATAGGCAAAGCCATCTTTATATCTTCAATATAAAACTTTATTTAAGCTATACAAATACTGTTTATAATCAGGAATCAATATTGTATTTAGTTTCGGCCTAAAAGAAGGGGTTTCCCCTTGATTTATAAATAAAATAGGCAAAAAGCACCTTTTAATTGCAAATTAAACATCATATTTGAATACTATTCTAATTTAAGATTTATTATTCTAATGACATATCTCATATTTTTTGAATGAGTGGGCTCAAGAAATAATAAGAAAAATAAATTACAGATAGTACTTGACCTAGCACAATATATGGAGACTCTACAGGGCGTGCCCCCAGTCAAGTTAATAAAATTCAAACATTGATATGTACTCAAAATAATAATTTATTTAAAGGGTAAAAAGAAAACCCTTTAAATTTTCTAGTATATATGAATGGACAAATTAATAAAATTGCAATTGATAAAGCCAAAGCCACTACTCCTCCTAATTTATTGGGGATAGACCGTAAAATAGCATAGGCCATTAAAAAATACCACTCAGGCTGAATATGAACAGGAGTTACTAAAGGATTAGCAGGTAAGAAATTTTCCGGGTCACCTAGTATCCAAGGATAAAAGAAACAAATTCTGCTAAAAATAAATAATATGACGAAAAATCCAAATAAATCTTTTAATGAGAAGTAGGGATGGAAAGAGATTTTGTCAAAATTTCTATTTAACCCTAAAGGATTTCTTCTCCCAGTTTGATGAAGAAATAATAAATGAACTATTGACATTCCCGCAATTAAGAACGGTAACATAAAATGAAGAGAAAAGAATCGTATTAAAGTCGGGTTATCTACTGCAAAACCCCCTCATATCCATTGAACTAAATTTTCACCAATATAAGGAATAGCTGAAAATAAATTTGTAATAACTGTAGCGCCCCAAAAAGATATTTGCCCTCAAGGTAAAACATACCCTAAAAAAGCAGTTGCTATAACCGCAAATAAAATAATAACTCCTACTATCCAAGTGTGTATAAATCTGTAAGAGCCATAATATAAACCTCGGCCAATATGGAAGTATAAACATACAAAAAAAAATCTTGCCCCATTTGCATGAATAATACGTAATATCCATCCATAATTTACATCTCGGCAAATATGTCTGACACTTGAAAAAGCTAAAGAGGCGTCCCCACAATAATGTATAGCTAAAAATAAACCCGTAAGAATTTGAGTTATTAAACATAGGCCCAATAAAGAACCAAAATTTCATATAGCTCTAATAGCAGCAGGCGTGGGTAATTCTACTAAGGAGCCTCTTACAATTTTTAAAAGAGAGAGAGTTTTTATTATATATATAAATTAAATATAATATACACATAGATATATATATATATATATATATATATATATAAATAAAACAAATTATATCTGCCTGCGATAAAGAGAATATTATAAAATTTAATAACATATATATATATATATATATACAATATATTAAAAAATATTGGTAGCCCACTATTAATATGTTTAACTTCATTTTATGGTAACAAGTTTAAGGGCCCTTATGATTTTAAAGAAATAAAGGTTTATTCTAGTATATATATATATATATACACTAATTTATATATGAAAAGATAACAATAAAAAACTATAGCCGTCCTACTAAAGGGCCTTTCTCAAATTTAACTAATTTAACAACACATACTATAGTAATAAGTAAATATAATATTAAAAACATTGATAGCCTACTATTAGCGTATTCGTATAAGTTTATAACTATATTAATATTAGGAGAGGATTTCATCAAATAATTATATGTAGAGGGTAATATTAACCTAATTACTAAACCTCTGATTATAACTAAAAATAAATTTGAAGTTTCAAGAATTATAAATTTTTCATTAGCAGCCAATGTTCTTATATAGATAATTAAAATTATTACGCCCCCTAAAAAAACTAACACTAATAAATAAAAAAATCATGGGGCGGTAAATAGTATTACTGTTGCCCCCATTAATAGTGAATAAAAAATTAAAATTAAACCAAGGGAAATTGGGTGTATTAAATTTAATAAAGTTTTTACAAAAATTATCCTAATAACTATATATATAATTGAGAATATTTTTAATTTACTCAGTCAAGACTTCCTTGATTTCATTCGTGGTATAAGCCTACGATTAAAACTAGAATAAAAAAACTCACTACTAAATTTATAGTAAAAATGTTTCTTATAGAGATATTCATAATAAATGGAAATAAAATAATTAATTCCACATCAAAAACGAGAAACACAAGAGAAATAAGAAAGAATCGTATAGAAAAAGGTAGTCGAGCATTAAATATAGGGGTAAACCCACATTCAAAAGGAGATATTTTTTCTTCATAAAAATTTAATTTTTTCCTAAATACCATTCCTAAGAAAAAAACCAATGCAACTAACACTAAACTAGCAACTATAAAACTAAGGCCTAAATATATTGATACATTATTTCTACAAAAATAGACCACAGGGTTTGTTATAATTAAATTATTTCATTATGTCAAACATAATATGTCATCCTTATCATATGGTAGATGAATCTCCTTGACCTTTATTCGGCTCAATAGGAGGTTTATATTTAACTACAGGAATAGTTAGTTGATTTCACTTAAATTCTGTATATTTATTTTCCATTGGCTTAATATTACTTGGCCTAGTAATAACACAGTGATGGCGGGATATTTCCCGTGAAGGGGCCATTCAAGGCCTTCATACTTCAATTACTGAGTTAGGACTGCGTTGAGGAATGGCTTTATTTATTGTTTCCGAAGTATTCTTTTTTCTAAGGTTTTTTTGAGCATTTTTCCATAGAAGATTATCGCCAACAGTAGAAGTTGGTAGACTATGGCCTCCATTTGGTATTCAAGTATTTAATCCTTTTCAAGTACCTTTACTAAATACTATTATTTTAATTTCTTCAGGAGTTAGTGTGACTTGAGCTCATCATGCTTTAATAGAGGGTAACTATACTCAAACTAGTCAAGGCTTAGCTTTAACGGTAACTTTAGGGGTTTATTTTACTATATTACAGGGGCTAGAATATTATGAAGCTAGATTCACCTTTGCTGATAGAGTTTATGGCTCTACTTTTTTTATTGCTACAGGATTCCATGGATTACATGTTATTGTAGGAACTATTTTCTTAATCGTAACATGATTTCGTCACACTAAGGGGGAATTTAGAGCTTCCCATCATTTTGGGTTCGAAGCCGCAGCTTGATATTGACATTTTGTAGATGTAGTATGATTATTTTTGTACATAGTAATTTATTGGTGAGGAAGGATTTAATAGTTAATTAAAGTAATATAAGCTAAAATTAAAGCTAAAGAGCTCATAACTCTTTGATAGGTTGAACCTTATTTCTAAATTACTTGTAGGTGTTTGCACATAAAATTTTGATTTTTAAAGATATAATTAATTATTATAACAAGTAAAAAAATTTTTTTTTGCTTAAAAATTATTAAGCTAAAAGTTTTAATGTTGTAAATAACATTATATGTTTTCATCATATAGATAAGATAAAAATTTCTTTTAAAATAATCTTTACTAAAATATATTATATCTAAAATTGTAATTAATATATCTTTAATTCCACAAATTAATATTTTTTTTAAACTATTTAGATGACATTATAATATTATAACTATAAATAAACATAAAAATAATAAACTCCATACATGAGAAAATAATACGTGTATTTCTCTAGTATTTATATAATTTAGGCTAATATTACTAGTAATAATTTGTCCTTGATTAGTAGAACTATATAAAATCAATCTATAGGCTGCTGAGAAAAAAGATAAAAATAAAATAATAAATAAACTATAAGTAGATATAAAAGACAGATTTATAATTAAAATTACTTCTCCTAACAAATTGTATGTAAAAGGGCCCCCAAAATTAGCTACAATTAAAACAAATCAAAGGATTCTAAAAAGCCTATTATTATTAAGCAACCCGCTATTAAAAAAGAACCTTCGAGAGTGACTTCGCTCATATATTATATTTGCAGCTGCAAATATACCTGAGGAACACACTCCATGAGCTAGCATAATGATTATTACCCCCTCTACCCCCCATTTAGTTAAACTTAGTACACCTGCAATAACAAGTGCCATATGTACTACTGAGGAGTAAGCAATAATTACTTTTATATCTCTTTGTACAATACAAAGAACACCTAGAATTCCTCCTCCTATTAAAGCTAAAGAAAATATTTGTGAATTAAGAAGATTCACTCCTGTTGTTCTCACCAGTCGTAAAATACCGTAGCCTCCTAATTTTAATAAAACTCCTGCTAAAATTATTGAGCCTGCAACAGGAGCTTCTACGTGGGCTTTAGGTAATCATAAGTGTACTATATATATTGGAAATTTTACTAAAAACGCTAAAACCCTAATTAATCATAAAAATTTAGATATGCCTACACTAATAATTATGCTGATTTTAATTGTTTCTCTTCAATTAGTAATTATTATAATTGAAATTAGCAAAGGAAGAGAAGCAAAAAGAGTATAAAAAAATAATGCTAACCTTGCTTTTAACCGTTCTGGTTGGTATCCTCAGCCTATAATAATGAAAAAAATGGGAATTAAAGATCACTCAAAGAAAAAATAAAATATAACAATGCTAATAGTACTGAAAGTTATAACTAATCTAACTAATAAAATCAATATATTAACCGCTATCAAAGTTTTGTATTCTACTATCTTTTGAGCAATTACTATAATTAAAATTACCCAGATAGTTAGCCTAATTAAAGATTTAGAAATCATATCATAAGATTCTGATAAATAAGTATAACAGCCTAATAAATTTTTTAAATGGTCAAAAGATAAAAATAATAATATAAGAGATATATTTAATAATATTATAGGAGCAGGTATTGCTAATAACGCCACTCTTGGTAAAATAATTTTTATTATTAATAAAAGTACTTCGTACATAATCTATTCTATCAAAATAGTCCTTTTTTATCAGGCATTTTATTTAAGGTGGCAGATAAATGTATCAATCTTAAAAGTTGACTATGAAATAAAATTTCCCTTAAAATAAAAGAGGGTAGGACCATTTTTAAATTTACAGTTTAATACTATTTCAGCCACTCTTTCTTTAATAAAAGCTTTTAGAAGCATACTACTGTTAATAGTAAGAAGAAAAATATAATTTCTTATTAATATAATAATTTTCAGCCCTCTATTAAGATTTAAACTTATACTGATAATTAGTTTGGCCATTGCTATAAGAAGTAATTCTAATATTATAATATGGGCCAGATTAGAATTAAATATATTAAGATTTCTACCCTTAATAACATCTAGAGAATATTCACCTATAGAAAACTCAATAAAATATTTTTTAATTCAAAGATTTGCTTCTATTATATATATTTCCTGTGTATTATTATGTATATTGAAATTTAATTACATTTTAGAAATAATAATAATATTAAGAATAATAATTAAATTAGGAGCAGCTCCTTTCCATGGTTGATTTTTATCCTTGTCCAAATCTTTAAGATTATTCATTTTTATAATTGTTTCTACTATTCAAAAAATTATCCCAATAATAATTACCAGAAGGCTAAATATATTTAGAGGTTTAATTATTTTTATTAGATTAATAAGATTTTTAGTAGTACTTTATAACAGGATAATAATTTTAAGATTAATAAAAGTTCTTGCGTTATCTAGAATCAATAATTTAGTCTGATTTTTAGTTAGTATAATAACAGGTATTCAATTTTTTTTTATTTACTATTGACTATTTTTAGGAGTATATATAATATTCTTACACCCTATAAAAAATATCTCAAATCAAATATTAAGGGCAAGACATTATAATAAACTTATAAAAATTTTTACCTTATTATCTCTAGGTGGACTACCCCCATTTTTAGGATTTTTAGGTAAATTATATATTCTAAAGGTTTCTATAAATATTATAAGTAGAAGATTTTTATTTTTACTTGTAATAAGATCACTGATTGTTTTATTTATATATATGAGCTTCTCGTTTATAATTTTATCTTTTCCTATTACGGTAAGATTTAACAATAGTGAAATAATAAGAAAAATATTAAAAATAACCTACATAACCTCTATCTCAGTATGGCCTTTATTATTTTTATAACTTGTTCTTATAATAATAAATTAGAAAACCAATTTGGCCTGCAAGATAAGGCCATCCAGCTATAAATGAACTAATTTTTATACAATTTAGTTAATATTAATTCTTTATTTTTATTATCGTAAGGTATTTAATTCTTTACCTATAAAAATTTTACTAAAGAGATAATGATTGAATGTATTTGGACTATTATCTCTACAGTAATTTTAATTCAGATTGCTATACCTTTACTATTACTATTATATATTAGATGAAATAATTAATTCAAATTTAGCTATTAAAGTTATTGGCTGTTAGTGGTATTGAAACTATGAATATAGAGACTTTTAAGTTATTGGCAATAATTCATAAGTTAAGTCCGATGCTTATATAATTCTTACTAATGGGCCATCTAATGGTATATTTCGTTCATTAGATGTTGACACTTACATAGTTATTCCCTTTAATACTGATGTGCTAACGTATTACACAATTAGGTTATACCATCATTAGCTATAAAGCCGATGCTGTCTTCAGGCTGATTAAATTAGGTTAAATTTATGATTCAATAAATAGGTTTATTTTTAGTTAATTGTTATGAAATTTATGACTTTAATTATAAATTTATAGCTATTAATAATAAAAATTGTTATTCCTAAAATTTTTTAAATTAAATTATATACACTCAAGATTTTCTTTTAACTTAAAAAGAATAATAATTTTGTGGTTTATTCCTAAATAGTAGAAATAAAGATTAGTAAAAAAGGCTTATATTATCTATACCTAGTAATTTAGTCTGATCTTTTAATTAATGTGATAACAGCTATTTAATTTTTTATTTACTATTTATTATTTAAAAATATATATATATATATAATTCTTACGCCCTATAAAAATATTTCAAATTAAATATTAAAAGTAATATATTATAATAAACTTATAAAAATTTTTTGTTTCATTATCTTTTAGGAGGCTACTACCGATTCTTAAGGTCTTAGGTAAATTATATATTTGAAAGTTTGTAATAACATTATACCTATAATATTTTATTTTTATTTACGGTACCGTGATTTGTATATATATAGATAAGTTTTTAATTTATAGTTTTATCTTTTCCTATTACGGTAAAAAGATTAAATAAAAATAAAATATATTAAAATAATTTACACAGCGTCTGTTTCAACACACCCCTTTTTCTATTTTTATAAGTTATTGCTAAAATAATAAATTGAGGTCAATTTGGTTTACAAGACGCAAACTCTCCTATTATAGAAGAGTTAATTTTTTTGCATGATTTTATTAATATAATTCTTGTTTTTATTATCACATTCGTAGGATTTATCATAGTAAGGATATTATTTAATTCTTTTATTAATAAAAATTTACTGGAAAGACAGATAATTGAATGTATTTGGACTATTATCCCTGCAGTAATTTTAATTCAAATTGCTATACCTTCATTGTTATTACTATATATGTTAGATGAATCAATTGATTCAAATTTAACTATTAAAGCTATTGGCCATCAGTGATACTGAAGGTATGAATATAGAGATTTTTGAGCTATTGGCAATAATTCACAAGTTGAGTTTGATGCTTATATAATTCCTACTAATGAACTATCTAATGATATATTTCGCTTATTAGATGTTGACACACGCATAGTTATTCCATTTAATATTCATGTACGAGTTTTAATTTCATCTGCTGATGTATTACATGCTTGGACTGTACCATCATTAGGTGTAAAAGCTGATGCTGTTCCAGGTCGGCTAAATCAGGTTAAATTTATTGCTCAACGAGCAGGTTTATTCTTTGGCCAATGTTCTGAAATTTGTGGTGCTAATCATAGATTTATGCCTATTGTAATAGAAATTGTTAACTCTAAAACTTTTTTAAATTGAATTATATGTGCTCAAGATTTATTTTTTAGTTTAAGAAGAATAGTAATTTTGTAATTTACTGGTACTACTGAGTAGTAAAAATAAAGATTAGTAAAAGGTTAAACTTCTAATTTAACTAAAAGCAATTTTGTTTTAATCTTGAGAGTTAATAAATTAAGTTAAAAAAAACTTTTAAGCTTCAAACTTAATAATAATATATTCTATTATTTATTATAAATGAATAATAATTGATCATGCTATCTATTCAATTTTAAAATAAAAATAAATTAATTAACTAAAACAGGTGTATCCCTTTTGCATTATGGATAAAATAAATAAATCTAATAAAATTATATCTCTAATAAATAATAAATACTAAATACTCATGTTTTATATTACATAATAAAGAAAAAGGTTTAGTAGGAATGATATGTTTAAATTTATTTATTTTTAGCTTTAAGTAAAATAAATTTAATTTTAACAATTGAAAATAAATATTTATTTTAGGATTAGCTAAAATATATTTGCAAAACTATTTAGTTTAATAAATTTTAAATAAAATTAATAATTTTTAACTAAATCTTTTATAAGTTATTATTTAATAAAATTTATCTTAGTTTGTTTATAGTTCTTAATTTTTAATACAATTTATCAATTTTATAGATAATTTTTATATTACTAACTTTTTTGAAATATTTTATAATAAATTATAATTTTTGTTTTTCGTAAAATAATTAATTAATAAATTATTCATTAAATAATACTTACCTGTATCTCAAAAACTTCTTGTATATTAATACATATTACCTGCTCAATGATTATTTTTAATAGCCGCGTTAGTGCTAAGGTAGCATAATGATTAGTTCTTTAATTGAGAAATAGAATGAATGGTTTTATAAAGTATATGAATTTAATTTAACTTTTAAGTAAATTTTTAGTTTAGATGAAAATATCTAAAAATAATATTTAGACAAAAAGACCCTATGAAACTAGGAATAAAAAACAGTCTTAAGATAAATTAAGAAAATTCTTTTTTTGGGGTAAAAATTAATAAAATTATTAAAATAAAAAAGTAACAAATGATCCTTATTTAGATAAAATGAAATAGTTCCTCTAGGGATAACAGCATAATAATTATAAAAGCTCTTATTAGAATAATTGTTTATGACCTCGATGTTGAATTAAATCTTATAGTATGTGCAGTAGCTTACTATAATTAGTCTGTTCGACTAATTTTTATTTACATGATTTGAGTTTAAATCGACGAAAGTCAGATTGGTTTTTATCTATTAATAAAATTATAAATAATTAGTACGAAAGGAATTCTATTTATTTTTAGAGTAGTAATCAATGATGTTAAATTTTTAATTTAAATATAGGTATATTCCTCACTCTTTTTAGATAATTTAATTAAAAATATTAATTTTGGAGATTAAACTTAAGAAATTTCTTTCTGAAAAATTTTATTTCTAGTATAATTATTACACTTTATTTACAATAAAGAAATGTTTTAAACGTGATAATAATTAAATTATATAGGTATATACTATAAAAGTCAAGATATATAGTCTGTTAACTTACTCTTGGTGTTTTTTAATAAACTAACTATATCATATATAAGAGGCTTATTAACGAAATATATAAAAATTTTGTTAAATGCTTAATGCCAATTAAAATATTTTTTGGTTGGGCTTAAAGGAAATTTATAGAGAAATTTATAGAGAAATTTATAGAGAAATTTATAGAGAAATTTATAGAGAAATTTATAGAGAAATTTATAGAGAAATTTATAGAGAAATTTATAGAAAATATA
>Ga0163179_10002289_pt1 | contig 13423 bp, 9 predicted proteins | sample AtlANTMetagenome_FD_109643 | JGI IMG/M metagenome (GOLD analysis project Ga0163179, IMG submission 109643) | Marine eukaryotic phytoplankton communities from the Atlantic Ocean - Atlantic ANT 2 Metagenome | ecosystem: Environmental > Aquatic > Marine > Oceanic | place: North Atlantic Ocean...
GGCATGTGACGATGATGCGACCTGAGCCTCCTTCATGACGCTACCGCTTGTGAGAGGGGCTTTGGGTGGTGGGCATGACAGGATTTGAACCTGTGGCCTCCCGGTTATCAGCCGGGTGCTCCAGCCAAACTAAGCTACACGCCCTTGAGCAGCCATCCGAGATTGGGTACTGATTTGAAACCTACTCAACATCGGTAAGGTCACTTTCGTCACCTTCTCCGTTCAGCTTCAGGAAACTCGGAAGGGTCAGAAGCCTCTTCAGGGAGCACCTAAGAATGACTTCGTCCAACCTGGAAGTTGTCCTAGCCAATTGCCCCACGGGGATGATGAAACTGTCTTCAATGCCATGCTTCTTCCTTACCATGAAATGAGGAGTTACCACTACTCCTCTGTACGTCCTCTTGATTTTGATCATACCAACTACATTGCCTATATCGATTCCATCATTGTCCAAGACAGCCCTGTCTAGCAATTCGTCTGGAGCAAACAACTCCTCCGATATCCTGACAGTGTTCCTCCACCTTCTTTGCAGTTCCCGCATCGATTTGGATAGCTTTACTGCCCCGTCTGGCCTTATGCTGTGTACCAACTCTTTCGAGAGAGGTGCACAGTCAGCTGCTTTCCTCATGTATTCCTCTGCAACTCCTGGGACCACTTTGATCCTCAGTGACTGTACACATTCGTCCCTTGGATGAAACCTCTCTCCTGTGATCACACCTACGAATGTGTCACCGACGTATACGTCTCTTTGCAATAGCTCTTGTATCCTGTAATCGTCATTCATTTTCTCGCCAGCCGTTGTTGAGTGTGCATCCCCCGCGCTTCTCTCCAAGCACGCAGAGCCTTGATTAGCACTTATACTATACGTTAAACAAGACTGATAATCTAATTGGAAATTTCATTTATATTCGAATTTTCCTATTGAAAAATTAAAGTGTGTTTGATTATTTGTATGATTATCAGAATTTTGGTTTCTCCCACCGGGGCGAGCATTGATATGACCAATTTTCACATCTCCAGCAGACAACCTTGATGAGAGCGTGGATGTTCCGAGGTGTGATGACTGACGCGTTAGGACTACTAGGTGCGATTCGCGAACGAACCGGCGAATCTTGGACCCATGGCATTCCTGATGATACGATACGGAGATTCTCAGAAATTGACCCCTCCTTGTGTACCGCCGTCGAGGAGGCCTCTGTGAACTTCGAAAGTTTGTTGAGTGATTTCGGCGAATCTATCTTTTCAATGAGCGAGAAAGACATGATCGATGAGGTACAGTCTGATTTCGTGAACTTCTATTCTCCTGAAACCGTGAATCCGTACGTTGCTCTCGCAGCTAAGGGCCCATGGATCATCACAACTCATGGTGCGGTTGTACACGACAACGGGGGATACGGCATGCTTGGAATGGGGCATGGACCCGAGGACATAATCATGGCAATGCAGAATAACTGGGTTATGGCAAACGTCATGACCCCCTCACTCAGCCAGAAGAGGCTTGCTAACAAACTCAGATCTGAAGTCGGGCATACCCAGGGGGAATGCCCATTCGACAAATTCATCTGTTTGAACAGTGGAACTGAGTCCGTGGCAATATCAATGCGTATCTCCGATATCAACTCCAAGCGCTTAACCGGAGCAGGGGGGCGTCACGAGGGCAAGCCAACAAAACTACTCGCATTGGTACAGGGTTTCCACGGTAGAACACAACGACCAGCTCAGATTTCAGACTCTTGCAGGAGCAAGTATGAGAAGCACCTCGCCTCATTTGGCGATAGTGACCGTGTAATATTCGTTCCTTCCAACAATGTGGAGGAACTAAGATCCGCCTTCACGAAAGCAGAGAATGATGGATTTTTCATCGAAATGATGGCTATTGAGCCCGTCATGGGCGAAGGGAACCCCGGCCAGTGCGTGACCCGGGAGTTCTACGACGAGGCAAGAAGGCTAACCTCCGATCATGGAAGCTTCCTACTCGTAGACTCAATTCAAGCGGGCATTCGTGGCCAGGGGTGCCTTAGCATAGTCGACTACGAGGGATTCGAGGGCTGCGATGCGCCCGACATGGAAACCTGGTCGAAGGCACTCAGTGCCGGACAATACCCGCTTTCAGTAGTCGGACTGAGTCAGCGTGCCGCGGACTCGTACGTCGTAGGGGTCTATGGAAATACTATGACAACTAATCCTCGCGCCCTCGAGACTGCCATAGCAGTACTCAACAGGATAACTCCAGAACTAAGGTCCAATATTCGCGATAGGGGTTCTGAGTTCAAGAGCAAGCTGGAAGATCTGATGGCGAGGCACCCTGGAAAGATTTTGGATGTGCAAGGGACGGGCCTTCTTCTCTGTGCGGAACTCGAACCTGACACACTACCAGTAGTGGGTTACGGCGGAGTGGAAGAGTGGTGCAGGATAAATGGACTTGGGGTAATTCATGGTGGCACAAATGCTCTCAGATTCACCCCGCACTTCGCGATTACCTCAGAGGAGATAGACATGATCGTGAAAATCATTGAGCAGGCCCTGAATCACTCCTCAATGGCAGATCAAGCGTTTGAGGCGCAGTCTCCAGCTTGAGTGGTCAAATGACAAAGAAGATTCACATTGCAGGTAATCCAGACCTGTTTCACGATGCAATATCGGATAGACTTGCTAGAGCAGGAGCCATCTTGACCGCAGAAAGAAAGGATGCCGAGCTCATCGTCTCACTCGACGGAGGCATTAGTGGCGATATTTCGATACTACCCGCCCATGTAGGGGAAGTGAGTGCAAGCCTATGCATCAGGATCCATGATTTGTTGATCCCAGATGAAATCAATGAATGGGGGCCTAGTGATATCCATCAATTCTCATCAATGGTAAGGAACGGTGAAACAGAAGCGGAAATTTCGGACTTTGAACTTAGGCACTGGCTCCACGTCAGGGATGCTACTGATGCCCTCTCATTATTGATTATGGCCGACTCAGGTAGCATGCCTAGCGGGGTATTGAACATGTCAGGAAGGCGTGCGTGGGGCCCCGAGGAGATCATTGACGAGATGACCATACTTTGGGACAGGTTCACCAATGCACTGAACCACACACATACGACAGAGTCGCTGTCAACGGTTCCTAGCCCAGTTCGAGATTCCAACAGGAAAAGGCCCAGTAGGCCTGATCTGGGGCCTCTGCATAGTTCACTAAGGCAATTGGGTTCAGATGGATGGCATCCGCTGGTACCAATGCGCGTAGCGCTGATGGAGGTACTCGCTCACGCGGAGAAATAGGCTCAGTTCTTGTCGTTCTGGACCTGTACTCTGATGGACTGAGCCATTCCCTTTGCAGACTGCATAGCCTTGCGTACTCGGGTTCCGGCTGCCTTGTTCCCCTTGTCGTGCTTGACTGCGTCACCCACGGCGTCTTCTAGCATCTCTATCATATCATGCATCATCTTCTCGACGGACATAACGCAGGCCCGGTGATGGGCCGCTCTTAGCCGTTTTCACGTTACACATCGTAATTTTGACTACTATTGGGAGAATAAATCGGCACCGAGGACCGGCAAAATGAGGCTGGCATCGCCCTCTACGACCACCTGAGGGGCCTCTGGCCTAACTTTACCCCATGAGATCGCCTCACGAAGTCGAGCCCCCGAGAGGGATCCGTCATACTCTGGTGCTGTTGTAATCGATACAGCAGAGTCAAGCCCCCCCCTGTATTGGTTCCACCAGATAACATGATGCTTGGAAATCCCACCTCCGACCATCAGTGCATGGCTCTCCTTCGCTGGCCAAGTCAAGTCAGACAAAATCTGTTCATCCGCCATCAAATCCACAAAGAACTGGGGATTCTTTTGTCTGTGCATGAATAGCTGTGCGCCGATTGATCCATCAGTAATCCCTGGTATCACCATGGGGATTCTATGCTTTGCAATCCAGTACAGTAACGATGACTCGTCATCTATCCTGTCGCCCAACGCCCAACATAACTCGACCGACCCGAATCCAAGCCATGGATTGTCAGCATCTTTCTCCTTACGTTCTATCTCTATTTCCTCAAGCCACGGGATAACCACATTCTCCAGGATTTCCCCATAGCATTCGTTCGGAACGATCACGTTGCCCAGCCTATTGAGCCCCTCCTCGCCGAGGGCTATGTCATCGAGTTCGAAGTCTCCATGGAAATACTCCTGGTAAGTCCTCGCTATATCGTGGTCAAGCGTCCCGCAAGTAGTAACTACCACATTGAACGACTTTCTTTTCAGGCCCTCCAAGAAGAATCCACGAGTGCCTGTCGCACAGAGACACGCAGGGAATGAAATCCAATTCAGTACCCCCTCATCTCCGACGTTCTCCATCGACTCTCGGAGTATGTCGCGTGCGTTTGCCAATTTCGTCGCTGTGAAACCTCCAGCCCTCGACATCTGATCGATTAAGGAACCAACACTGTCAACCGTTCCGAAATCGTAGTCCTCGACCGGCACATCAAAGTCGTCGCGCGAGTACCCGTCCACGCCACCTCGAATCTCTCATTCCCCTTCAATTGGTCGTACTCTGAAGCTGTATAATTCGATCCCTGATTGACGCAGCCCTCTCAAAATCTAGACGTGCCGCAGCAGCGCGCATCTCCTTTTCCAACTTCTCGACAATCCTCGACACATCATCTCCGCTCTCGATTCGAATATCCTCGGAATCCTCAACCCAATCCGGCTGACTCACATTATCCAATACCGAATCGGACGTATTCCACATCCCGGCTCCCAGAGCGAACTTCTGGGCTAGCCCCTCGAGCCCCTTCTTGCCCGGTGCCTTGCCTACCAGTCTTCTGCCACCACCACTAGCCCTCCCAGCCGCACCAGCTAGAAGATCAGCAACTTCTTGGCCCATCACAGGTAATGGTTTTTGTATGGTTCTGGGGGTTATTCCATACTCATCGTTATGCCGTTTCTGCCTACTCCTCCTCTGTGTGGTCTGCCTCATCGCCGCCTCCATTGAGGGAGAAATCGAGTCAGCATAAAGGATGACAACTCCGTTCTCGTTCCTTGATGCCCTGCCTATTGTTTGGAGGAGGGATCTCTCATTCCTGAGGAAGCCCTGTTTATCAGCGTCAAAGATTGCAACTAGTGAAACCTCTGGTATGTCCAAACCCTCTCTGAGGAGGTTTATTCCGACAATGACATCAATATGACCAATTCTGAGCGCCTTGATTATCTCAGTCCTCTCCAAAGTGTCAATCTCAGAGTGTAGGTAATGCGCCTTGATCCCATTCCGTTCGAGATAACCAGCTACTTCCTCAGCGAACTTGATCGTCATCACTGTCACCAGGACTCTCTCGTCCCTCTCCACTCTGGAATTAATCTCAGACATCAGATCCTGTACTTGCCCCTCCACGCCTCTGACAATTATCTTCGGATCGAGAAGTCCCGTTGGCCTAATTTCCATATTTACGACCCCCTCTATTTGCGAAAGTGTGCCCTCTAAGGTTGTCGAACCAACTTTCTTGCTAAGCTGCGGTTCGGACGCACCACCGCCACCCGGTACATGCATAAGCTCGGTCGGCACCTCTTGTTCAGTAATCTCCGCCAGATGTCGTAACTCCCGCTCTCCGGGTGTAGCACTAACGTAGACCATCTGTGGTACAATAGACTGGAATTCGTCAATCCTCAGGGGTCTGTTATCGTATGCGGATGGCAGCCTGAATCCATGGTCGATCAGATTCTTCTTCCTGGAGAAGTCCCCTCCATGCATTCCTCCAACCTGCGGCAAAGTAACATGGCTTTCGTCCATAATCACCAGATATCTTTCGCTGCCACCGTGAAACTTCTCTGCATTGGTAGAGAAGAAATCCAGTAGGCAGTATGCCCGCTCCCCCCTCTTTCGCCTATCGAAGTGTCTGGAATAGTTCTCAACTCCTTTGCAGGAGCCAATCTCAGTCAGCATTTCTAGATCAAATCTAGTCCTTCCCTCTATCCTATGGGCCTCAATGTCCATGCCCTTTGTTTGGAACCAGTCAACCCTGCCGTCCAACTCGTGCTCTATGTCCTGCAGAGCATCATTGAAACTCTCCTCGCTTGTCATATAGAACTCTCTAGGGTGTATCCAAGCCTCCTCGAATTCATCGAGTAACTCCCATGATATCGCCTCACATATCTGTATCTTCTCAATCCCTTCCCAACCGAATATAACTCTCATCGGATCATCCCTGCTTGGCATCCAGATATCCAGAACCTCCCCCCGAAGTCGAATATCGCCACGAGTCATACCACCCGTAGTTCTCCTGTATTGGAGGCCAACAAGCTCCCTTACCACGTCCTGAGGGTCGATCTTCTGACCAACATGCAACCTCATGTGATTCTGCTCGAAGACTTCAGGGGGATTCAGCCCATAAATCGACGAAACGGTCCCGATGGTAATGACGTCAGGTCTGGAGACCAAAGAAGCCACGGTAGAGAAACGCTCCTGCTCAATCCTCTCATTCATCTGCAACTCCTTGTCAATATACAGATCCCTCCCTGGAATGTATGCCTCTGGCTGGTAGTAGTCGTAGTAACTCACGAAGTACTCTACTGCATTTCCTGGAAACAACTCACTCATTTCCTGCCATAACTGTCTGGCCAGCGTCTTGTTGTGGGACAATACTAGGGTCGGAAGCTGCAGCCTCTCGATTATATTCGCCATTGCGAAAGTCTTGCCCGAACCGGTCACACCCAGGAGAACGCACCTTTCCTGCCCCGCCTCTATCTGGTCGACCAGCGAATCAATTGCCTGTTGTTGATCCCCAGCTGGGCCATATTCAGAGCGTAGGACGAACATCACAGCACCTCAGTCAAACATCCCGTCAGACGTTAGCGGATCGACCGCCATAATGGCGGCTAGAAGGACCCACCCTGTAAGCATCGAAACTCGGAACAGAGTGGTTTGGAAGTCCGCCAATCGCTCCCGAGAGAGAATCACTGCTATATTCAGAACGGACATGACTCCTGCTGCAGCAAGAAACCATATCTCATCCATCGGTTCGGAAATGGCGAAGCATGCAAACCAAAGGAGAGTAAGTTGTATCGAGGTTCTGGTTGTTGCCCGCTCACCGAACCTGGAAGGAAATGAATGGATTCCGTTTTCCCTATCGCTCTCAACGTCCATTCTGGCGTAGTTCATATCGAAGGCAGAAATCCACAATGCGACCCCTATCGAGATAAATAGCACCTCGGGATACCAATAGAATTCTGTTGAACCATCATGCATGCCGGTAATTGCAGCCCATCCATGCACATCAGCCGAGACAGCTACCCAAGCAGCTGCCGGTGCAAGCCCCAAGCATAGTCCAAGCCATGAATGGCACAGCCAAGTATAGCGCTTAGTATACGGGTAGATCACGAAAGCCACGACTGGAAGCCATGCCATCATAAGCGCTACTTCGTTAAGTTGCCAAGCCCCGAAAAGAAGCATGCCTAGAAAAATCGCGGACAGCGTCCAAGCCGTTCCAATTGACATTGCTCCTGAAACCAAATGCCGATTCTCAGTTCGAGGATTGGCAGCGTCAATATCCCTGTCTATTATCCGATTCAATGCCATGGCCAGCCCCCGCGCACCCACTGCTGCAATCAGGATCCAAAGAAGATCAATGCCAAACATCGGTGAAGAAAGCTCGTGAACGAACTGGTTGTGAGCTAGAACGTAGCCAATCAGGACGAATGGAAGAGAGAAAAGTGTGTGCTCTACCTTAACGAACTCCAGGATATCCGTGATACCCATCAGAAACCACCCTCTTCCAGCCAGGAGTCAACTCTGCTCAGCACCTCTGGGTCATGCAATGTAACCCCCGGCCATCTGCGAACAGGCAACTTCCCCTCGTTTGACGGAATTGGGGCAGTGGCATCCCATGCAACACGCCTCCTTTCGCCGTCGAAATGGAAATCCCTTCCAACGTCGAATCGACAGAATAGTTGCCAGAGCAGACGCCTCTTCCAGCCTTCCTCGTAAAGGTCTGCATCAGTGTCCGTGATGAAAAGCCACCTCAGGTTCTTCGAGCCTTCCAAATCCCAAATCTCATTGCATATTCTTGCAATCTTCTCCCTCTGCCTCTTTGCACCGAGCTCGTTCACTTCTTCCACACTCTCCTCGGGCTTGGGCCCTCCCTCAATCTCTGTAGTCACCACCAACATGGAAGATCGGAGGAACCTCGCCTGTTCGACCCCGTCTATGCCAGAAGCCGATATTTCTAGTGCCTCAGGGCAACCGGGCGGAGTCGCTGTTCCATGCAGCCTATCCCCGTCTGCTGGCCTGGTAGCATCGATTAGCAGCTTATCATGAACATTCTCCCATGGAGAGGCATGAGCAAGAGAATCGGCCACCATTCCCGGGAGGATAACTAGATCATCGGGAATACTCACCCTGACGTCCAAGACATCGAGAAGACACTCAAGGTCCTTCACTGGATGCTCATCATCGACCGCTATGATCACTTTGAGAAACATCATCTGGCCTGCACCTAGCAGTCCAAGAGCGGTCTTCCTCCCTTGTCTGGGATACCTCTGCTTGGATGAGACTATTGCCAGATTGTGGAAACCAGTCTCAAGTGGCAGGAAAAGATCCACCACATCTCTATGCTGGAATTTCAGAACTGGGAGGAACGCATCTCCAATAGCCTCTCCGAGGTAACCATCTTCCATGGGGGGAACGCCAACAATGGTCATCGGAACCATGGCATTCTTCCTGTGAGTGATGGCCTCCACATGCATTAGTGGATAAAGATCCGGAAGCGAGTAGTGTCCAAAGTGGTCACCGAACGGACCCTCCATTCTCGTTTCACCAGGTATCATGTACCCCTCGATTACCACATCACACTCCGCTGGGACCCAAAGGTCATTCGTCAGACACTTGGTAATCTTCAATCTACCACCTCCCAAAAGACCTGCGAACTCGTACTCTGAAAGATTGTCGGGAAGGGGTGAAATAGCACTGAACATCACTTCCGGTGGCCCTCCAAGGCAAATCGCCACTGGCATCTTCCCAGTCGATGAATCAGCATGCTCAGCTCCGTGTTTGTGCGCCTGCCAGTGAAGCCCGACTTCCTTCGGCCCGAAGACCTGACTCCTGTACATCCCCATATTGTGTACCCCAGTTTCAGGATCCGCAGTGACTACCAGTGGGAGCGTCATGTAGCGACCCCCATCTTCTGGCCACGTCTTCGGTATCGGTAGTCTGGTAACGTCGGGATTCTCCATAACGACCTGTTGACAAGCTCCCCCCCTCGCCTTTCGGGGAGCCATCGATATTCCCTCCATGGCAAGCCCCAGACCGGTCCAAGGGGCCTTCAGAATCCCGCCTATGTCCGGCTTCATGAGCGCCACCATCCTGTTTCCTATCTCATCAGGGGACTCCACACCCAGTGCCAGATTGGTCCTATCCCTCGTTCCGAATAGATTCATCGCGAGGGGGAACTCGCTGATACTGCCATCAGGGAGTCTGGGTTGCTCGAATAGAATCGCCCCTCCTCCTCTCTTAACCAAGCGATCAGCGAAGCACCCAGCTTCGTACTCGACATCGACTGGATCGGCTACCCTGATTAGCTCTCCAGCCCCCTCGAGGGAGTGGATGTAACGCGACAGTTTGCGCCAGCCCATAGCCCTCTGGAGAGCCTCCAAGATGAGAAGGTTTGCTCGCCGCCGTAGGCGGCGTGACCGACGGTTTCATTGGGCAATCCGCACTCGACGTGCCATGAGCGAGGCGGTCACGACATGCGACGTCCTAGTAATAGGGGCTGGACCCGGTGGAGGTAACGCAGCTCTTCAGTCTGCCAGATTGGGACTCAAGACAATACTTATTGAGGATCATGAGGAGATTGGTACGCCGGTTCATTGTGGCGAATGTATCTCTGATATCGCCTGTCAGAACTTGGGACTAAGCCTTCCTGACGAGGTGATTAGCATGAAAGTCAAGGGCATAAGGGTAATTTTCCCCGATGGTACAGAGAAGTGTCTTTCTGAGCATGGTTATGTTCTGGAGAAGCACCTGTTCGAGAGGTGGATAGCCGAGTCTGCTGTGGAGGAGGGCGCAAGGTTGAGCCTCGGACACAAGGTCACTGGGATGACTAAGCAGTACGAGGAAGGGATTTTCTCGGGATGGCTTTGTGAGGGCAAGGGCGACTTGTTTCCAATAAAGACGAAGATAGTCATAGACGCATCAGGAGTCGCGTCGGTAACCTCCAAGATTACTGAACTCAATCCAAGGGGCAAGGTAGTTGCCGGGATGCAATACGAATTAATCGATGTCCCGACAGACGGTTATCTGGATTTCTACATCTGGCCAGAATACGCTGAAAAGGGGTATCTGTGGATGATTCCGAAGTGTGAAGGAAGAGCTAATGTGGGGCTTGTGACAGAGGACAAGCCAAGGACCAAGAAGGCCCTAGACGATTTCATCGAAAATACACACTTCAAGGATTTGGAGCAAGTATTGCCGCCTTGGAAGAAGAAGGGAAACCCTGCGTTCGGAGGCACTATTCCAATTTCAGGTCCTCACGAGAATACTCATGCTGATGGGCTGATGCTTGTGGGAGATGCAGCTGGATTCACCTCACCTCTATTCGAGGGTGGGTCCCACCTGGCACTCAAGTCCGCTGTTTTTGCCGCTGAGACTGCCGCAGCCGCTATCTCCGAGGGAGACCTAAGCGCCTCTAGGCTAGCTGAGTACCCCGCACTTTGGAAGAAAGAGTTCCCTCCCTACGGAAAGATTCTGAAGGGCAAGAACGCACTCTTCGATCTGTCGGATGACGAGATGTCACTGATGGCTAGATGCTTCCCTGACGAGATGTCCGACATGGGTGCCGGTGGAAAGGCAATGGTTGGCTTCAGAATTCTTCTACGCAAGCCGGGATTGTATCTGAAGAAGATAGTCCCAGCTATGTTGGCATTCGGCTACAGTCGGGCCAAATATTATGGTTGGTGAATTATTGCTCTCCCTTCTAGGGCAATTGCTCTTGCTGATCGCCATTTGTGCGTCTCTTCACCACATTATCAGGCCTGAAAAGTCAGCCGACTCATTCGTCCGGATTGTCACTGCTGCTTCCCAATCCTCTCCCTTCCTGTTGCTCGCAGTAGCCTTCATCATCGATGCCGAAAACCTCGATCTCGTAGTTAGGTATGGCGGATCAGAACTCCCCCTGTTGTATCGCATCTCTGCAGTATGGAGTAGCAGGTCAGGGCCACTACTCCTATGGGCAGCAATAATGGGAATAGTCACTTTGAGCATGTCTAGCAAATTACGAGAGACTCCCCTAGAGATCAGGATAATGCACGGATGGACCTCCCTATTGCTAATACTAGCTTCAATGCTAGACCCATTCAAGGCCTCATCAAGCCTGATTGGAGGAGGCCTAAACCCGCTTCTGCAGACCGACCTGATGGTTATCCATCCACCAATAGTTTTCGCCTTCTATTCACTATGCATCGCTACAGCCAGCGTAGCTCTGGCCGGGGTAATGAGGGGCGACGAGCCTCTTGCGATCCATATCTCACAGCTACATTGGGCCAGGGCTGGCTTCCTCGTCGGAACAATCGGGATAGGCCTTGGTGGCCTTTGGGCATACACTGTCCTAGACTGGGGTGGGTATTGGGCATGGGACCCAGTGGAGACCGGCTCTCTTCTCCCCTGGCTCGCACTTCTTATCGTGATGCACGCTAGGGCTAACACGAACAGCCTCGCCACACATTTGTCCCCTGCCGTCGGAATGTTGGCAGGAGCCCTCGCCTTCCATGCAACTCTGGTAACCAGGGCGAATGGCGTCTGGGCCTCAGTTCATGCATTCGTTTCCGATGGGGAGGGCTCCCTTCCGCAGGACCCCTACCTCCGGGTTCTGGAGATTGTAGAACTAGATGCAATTGGAGCGGAGATACTAGGGTACATCTTCTCCATCTTACTCTTCTGCTACTACGCAGTTTCGCACCTAAGGCGTCAACAGGCAGACTCTCTTAGAAAGTCAGGAAGGACAACTCTAGTTGAGTCAAACAGGAACCTGTCTATGATACTAGTAATTTCATTCGTTGCCGTGTCTCTCTGGATCGGCTCAGTAGCCACGTTTCTGGTGGGACTTTCGGCGATAGTCCTCCTAGTAGAGGGAGACGCAAAGAAGCCACCAACGCATTGGGTCGCATTGGGAGTCACACTGATGCTTTTCTCGAGCTGGACTTGGAACTCCGAGTGGTACCAGGCCTTCGCAGGGATGATCCCATTCTTCGTCCCATGGATAATGACTGAGGAGGAAGATGGCCAGTCGTGGGCAATTTTCAACAGCATTTCCTCGCGCACGCGCGCGGCAAAGAGCTTCCCATGGTACGGAGGATCTGCATTCCTGCTGCTGACTTGGATGATCCTAACTGTTGAGATCGATGGCACTAGCCTAGAGGCGCACGAGTTCTACGGCGCACCCATCATCGGACTCCTCGCCCTCTCCCTGGCCACATACTCGTGGGGCAATTCCGTAGACACGAGGACCGGCAATACACTTCTCGTGTTAGCGATACTGCTCTCGTTGGCCTTTGCATACTTTGCAGACATGTTCAGCCTACCCGGCGACCCTCATCTGCCCATAACATCCTTCGCAACTAGGGGAGCCCTCTCCATCTTCCTGATTACCCTCCTAGCGTTCTCCTTACCACCTGTGGCAAGGCAGGCATGGAAAACCGGCTCATCTGCTTACAAATCCCTCTCGAAAGCAGACAGAAGGAAACTGCCTCCCGCACGCATCAGATTGCTAGCGAGTCATCTGGCCCACCTTGGAATTCTATTGCTCCTAGTCGGCCATGTGATGACCACAACACTTGTTGATCGATCGGACCCTTCTCACTTGGTCACACTCGTGAAAGACGAACCGGTGAAGCATGGGGAATATGACTACACTCTGGTAGAAACCGTAGCTATCGACAATCGAGATGAGGATTTCAGATTCGACGTCGGCGATGCATATCTTGGAGTTGTGGTTGAGATGAGAAAGGATGGGGAATTGGTAGACACACTTGAGCCAGGTATTCTCAGATTCGGAGTCATGGGTAGGTCCGAAGTAGACAGGCATGTTGGCCTGTTCGGAGACACAATCCTCATTCTCGACGGATTCCAAGTTCAGGACCTGATGCCCTCGATTTTTCTGAATGAGACTGGTGACATCGACAGGATACGCGTGACTGTTCACGAACTCCAGGGAAGCCACCTCGTTTGGGGAGGATGGGTAATCACCATTCTTGCGACTGGTCTAGCCTTTTTATCGAGTGAACGAAGTCAATTGGAAGAGGAGTAATCGAACCTAGCTCGACGGTAGTGCCACCGTTTGTATGAAAAAGGGGAAGCGGGTCGGCCGGACGCCTAGGAGGCCCATTCATGGATAGCGGTGCAATAGTCCACATTGACTACGACCTTTACGAAGGTGAAGCTGAGAGGCTGATCGAGACCAC
>Ga0163179_10002291_pt1 | contig 13410 bp, 14 predicted proteins | sample AtlANTMetagenome_FD_109643 | JGI IMG/M metagenome (GOLD analysis project Ga0163179, IMG submission 109643) | Marine eukaryotic phytoplankton communities from the Atlantic Ocean - Atlantic ANT 2 Metagenome | ecosystem: Environmental > Aquatic > Marine > Oceanic | place: North Atlantic Ocean...
CTCGAACTGACTTTTCTGCTCTTCACTGAGATACTTTACAAGATGACTATAAGACGTCGAAGGGGAGCCAAGTTCTCTAAGCTTTAGCACCAAACCTAATGTCATAATACTAAGATTCGGAGTACTAGTACCAAGTTTTCGCACTAGGCTTGTAGTTATCTCTTTGGCCATTCCAAAGTCAATTATGTATAAATTCCTACCTTTGAACATATAATTCATTAGATTAGCGTCTCCGTGAAACACTCCGGCTTGGTCCAACTTCTTGTATATGGCAATAATCTGTCTCTGAACTGTCTTAGAGAGAACACCATTATTCTTCTTCATAACATCGTACATGTGCCGATCAAGTTTCTCCATTACGATATATTTCGACACAGTATCAATGTCAATAACCTTGGGACTAGCTCCTACACTAGCAGCTGCACTCTGAAGCTCTGCTTCTTTTCGCAACATCGCAGAAGACTTTTGTTTTCTAAAAGTCTTCATGGCATACTCTTGGTTGTTAGTTTCAACTAGATAAGTAGTACCTTCCTTACCTTTCTCTCCTAATTGCCTGATTCGCTTATAGCGATCAATCTTGGTCTTTTTATAGTTTTCGTACTCTTTGAATGCTACTGATATATCCCTAAGTAACTCTGTTCTACTTCGACGAACTTTAAGGCCCATTTCTAGTGCCATACTCTTGAGTTCACCGTAAGTGTATGTTGTAAGATCAACTTTCTTCATTTCTTGATATAATTTTACCTCGGCTATAAATGGTGTTTAAGACTTACTCTTTGGTAACCAATCTGTTCTAAGAGAGTTTTTCGCGCATTGATTGAACAGTATATTCAACAGTACGTATGGTATTGTGAAGGTAATAGCCAACACAATGTTTACAATCCTTTCAGGGCCTCCTTTAGTACAAGCCAAAGCCATATTTATTGCATAGAAGAGTAACACCAATTCCAATACGAAAAATATAACGGAAACAACCAAAGCGAAAGAAGTGAATGCTGCTCCCGCTCCTGCTCCCGCGCTGTCACCGGCTGAGATTGAGTAGTTTTCTCTATCCTTTTTGGCTTGTCGGTACCGATCCAAAGAAGACTTTAATATTGTTCCAGACACTATCATTTATTCTACAACAATAAAATAATTAAGGTATGTTTTCAGGTAACTCTATACCTGGTGTAGACTCTCCATTACGTATTGCTCGTAATTTACACTTATGACATATATATATCATAACCCCTCCAATCCAACCTTGTATCTTATAATATAATCCTAGATTACCACCTATAATACCTAGGGCTTCTACTATGGGCTTTTCACGGATATCATTTAACACTATATATTCGGTCAGACCCGCAAATAATGCTGCTAGAAAGAAATTCATTACAATACTGTACATATTTTGAAAGGTGCGATCGGGAGTTATCGTTCCCAATCTAGCCATCTCTAAATCCTCTAAATGCAAGGGTCTTCTATGCAAAGATTCTACTAAACCTGGAAAGTTAAGTAATAAGAAATACAGACCAAGAAAATAGAATAATGGCAGCGTTGTGTACAACAACGTGTCCTTCTGGAATATAAATGGTAGCGAAAATAACGCACCGGACACCGGTATTAGTAACCTAATAGGTGACAGAACTTTGTATCGTAGACAGGACATTTTATTATAGATATGTTTTTTGTTGTTATAGCAAGTCTAAGAAGTTGGGTTGTGAAAATAAACATGTGCGGTATCATAGCATCATTCACCAACGGTGACCAACCACATACACCTGAAGTTATATTAGGTATTATTAAAGCTTTCAATCATCTTAAGAACAGAGGTCCTGATGCTGGATCTTTGGTAATCAGAGATACAGAAATACTTGGTTTTAGACGTTTGTCGATCGTAGACCCTACCGTGCAAGCTGAACAGCCATTTTATTCCGAAACGTCTAAACTATTATGTAATGGAGAGATATATAACCATGAAAATATTAAAAAGAACTATAATATTAAGTGTGCTTCCGATAGCGATTGTGAGTGTATTTTGCATCTTCATGATCAGTTTGGTTTCGAACATGTCATTGGTGTACTTAGTGGAGACTATGCAATCGTTATATCAACAGCTACAGCAGTGTACTTCGCTAGAGACCCAATAGGAGTTAGACCCCTCTTCTATGGATTTACAAAAGATGGTAGTTTTGCTCTTGGGTCTTATGCCAGAGCATTATCTGAGTTTTGTTGTAAAATTACACAGGTCACACCTGGATGGGGTCGCTATGACAAAAAATCTAGGAAACTAGAACTTTTTCCGCATGACCATACCCCGTATATCATTAGGGGTGAACTAGATGACCTGGAGAACACTATTAGCGCTACTTTGGTTAAATCTGTCAAGTCTAGATTGATGTCCGATCGACCTATTGGATGTTTACTCTCTGGGGGACTAGATAGTTCTCTCATTGCTTCGATTCTATGTAAATTAATAGGACCCGAGAATGTACGCACGTACTCTATCGGTATAAGGGGTTCCAAGGATCTAAAACATGCTCAAGATGTAGCTAAAGAATTGGGCACCCATCACAATGAAGTGTTATTTACACCAGAAGAAGGGTTTGCTGCTATCCCTGATGTTATAAAAGATCTAGAAAGTTATGATATTACAACCATTAGAGCCAGCGTGGCTATGTGGTTGCTAGCTAAACATATATCTGAAAATACCAAGGACATAGTTTTGTTATCAGGTGAAGGAGCTGATGAACTCTTTTGTGGATATCTTTATTTTCATTATGCACCTACTTCCTCCCATCTAGAATTAGAAAGTTTAAGATTAGTACAGCAACTATATATCTATGATGTGCTTAGAGCTGATCGTTGTGTGTCATCACATGGACTGGAATTACGAGTTCCTTTTCTAGACAGAGAGATGGTTAGCCTGTGTTTATCTTTGGTTGGAGGTTTGCGAGACCCCACTAACGGAATAGAAAAGTATCTTTTGCGTAAATCATTTTGTTCAGGATATCTCCCCGAACATGTATTATGGAGAAGAAAGGATGGAATGAGCGATGGAGTTAGCGGAGATTCAGGAAAGAAATGGTTCGAACAGATTCAAGACTTTATCGATACACGTGTCCCCGACGCAGAATTCATTAATAATGGTAAGACATTTCCTAGCAAGGAAGCCTATTATTATAAATGCATATATGACAAGATCTTTCCTTGTTATCAACCCAAGTACGACTATTGGTTACCGAAATGGGTAGAGTGCGGAGGAGACCCTTCCGGACGAATTCTTGAAGTTTTTAATGAGTAAAAGTTGTATTTTGTAAATCAAAATACAATATGTATCTATATGGTCATATTTTGTATAGAACCACATATGTAAGATGTAAGTCTGGGAGATACAACATCAAAAATCATTGACCCTGTACCAGCAAAACCAAATAATTGCATACGTTGGTTTTTGTAGTTACACATTACATAAGGTGTGGTTTGCGGGTCATCTCCTATATTCCAAATATCTCCATCTACAATATTCTCGGTGGGACCATATAATGCCATTATCGAAGAGGAAGGACTCTTCATCAGACGTCGAATAGATGGAACGACAGCCTCAGGTCTCATAAACATTAGAGTGTAGGGTTCAGAAGACCACTTAACCTTAACCTTGAGTTTCAGAACTTCTGGGGGCTTCGCCATTGGTGGGGACATTCCTGTTGAATCAGTTTGGTGGATTATATCATATAATCTATTGAACTTTTTGCTTATTTTAACGTTACCTTTATTTTTGTCAACAGAGTACATAGTAAAGGGGTGCAACCATTTTAGCGCTGGATAAATATATCTTTTACCATCCCATATTTTTTGTAACTTATACAATCCCTTTACGTCCCTAAACCCGCTCATACACGCTTTTAGGAGCACCTTGTAATCTTCAAGACGACCATCATTATCATCGCTCTTGCTCTCGCTGCTCTCTGGTGGTGGAGGTGGAACATCTTCTTCGCTGCTCTCTGGTGGTGGAGGTGGAGGTGGAACATCTTCTTCGCTGCTCTCTGGTGGTGGAGGAGGAACTTCTTCTTCACCGCTAAGCGCTCTTCGTGCCTCTTCTAATCTCTCCTTTTTATTAGTTTTATGCCAAAATGGCCCGTAGTTATCACGGCACCATTTTCTAAGGTCTGTTTTATGTATTTTCGAAGTACTTTTGCGACGTCTAGATTTGGGACGGCTCTTTCTACCAGTTGTAGAGCGTGCTTCTCCTGGTTGGAGTTCAGCAGGACCTTGTAAAGGACTTGTAAGCCAGTTCCAATCTTTAGTAACGTATGGAGAGTTTATGGCCCATTGGAACTTTTTAATAAGAGCTGTACTGTAAACATCAGAGAGGATCTTATTAGCTTGTTGGTCAGCCTCACTCTTCTTTCCTTTCGAAGCCTGACGTTTAGCCCATGCAACTACGATTCTGGGATCAATATAATTTGTCAAAGAAGTTGTTATTGCTACTGATTTGGTATCTTCTTTAGCCTGAATGCTATCTTCTTTAGCGGCAATCCTCTTCTCCAAAGAAGCTATTGATTTTGCACTCTTACCCTCCTTCTTTGCAGACTTTAATTTGGCTTTTAACTCTTTTAGTTGATCTTGTAATTTCTTAAGAGCCTTCTGTGCATTCATTGATATACTACGAGTATGATTGAGTACATCGGCTACTTGCACATTGGCCTTGTTGAATAACATCTTGGTCTTCTTCTTAGTAGATCCTAGTGGTATAGATACACCCCTGAGAGCATTAAACATGATATATGAAGCTAAACGAGTTCTGAATACTTTATTACTAAAATTGGCATCGAACTGTTTAAGATATGCATTGATACTGCCAGCGGAAATTTGGTCAAATACTTGCGTATCTTGAGATTTGCCCGTTAACAACTTCTGAAAGTTAGCATAGATTAATTTTGGAACTTTCATAGACTTCTCAAACTTTATACTATCCTTTCCCAGGAACTCAAACTTGATTCTGTCACCAGATAGAAGCTTGACATGACCAACCCTTAGAGTAGATGCACCCACGGTGTCAGCTTGATCTTCAGTTCTTTCGTCTCCAGGTCTTATTCCGTGGTTATCAATAAGCCATAGAACAGTTCCTAATTGCATCTTCTCGTCATTAGTTGATGCTGCATCTGCCATATATGTTTTTCTTACAGTGTCTATATGTCTTTGTAGTTTTCTGGCTTTCTCATATTTGGCTAGATCGGACTTTCCTTTGAATTTACCAGTGGCTGCAAATTGGACGTATTTAACGTCTCTAGTAACGCTGTCGGTCCACCTAGCTAACCAAACTACTGATTGATCGTGTATTACTCGTCCCCATCTGTGACCTGCTGGAGGTGCTGGGATTGGATCATCTACCCCAATGTTAATAGTGACATCTTCTGGGTTAACTTCTTTCTTAATTTTTCCTCTGAGAGGGTTCTTACCTCTGCCCATAAATAAGCCTACAGGTTCCACTGTGAAATTTCCGACTTGTTCTAGATTTCCGTCTAGTTTTGCCCAACCATACTGACGCTTCTTTTCCTCATTTCTTATTAGTTTAGCATTTTTCTCTTCTGCGGTTGGCTTATAATCTTTGAGAATTTGAGCTTTGTTAGTTAGATCTTTCCAACCTATCTTGTCAAATTGCTTAAAAATTTTCTTATGCTCCGGTGTGAGATATGTCTTAAAATCAGTCCAAAAGTTTCTGTTGAATACATTATCCTTTGTTAATCGATCCACTACACCTCCAGACTCTTCACTTACTATACGCTTAGCATACAACATAGCAACCTTCTCTTCTTTCGGTGTAAGATCATACATCCTACCATTGTACATCAGCTTCCCACCAAGAGCTTGATACTGATCTTCTAGATGAGTAAAATAAGGTCCTCTTTGTACTATGCTTACCCATCGTTGGTCAGGTCTCTTGGCAGAAGCTGCTTCATCGTCCCACCAAGTTTGCTGAGTAGCACCCCACTCATATGGCTTGCTTAACTTAATGCCATTCCAACTTAATTTGGCATTAGTAATTTTATTACTTATACTCTCGATTCTCTCGATATTCTTTTTACCTCGAGTAGTAAGTCGCAAGCAAACATTTTTCCCATCTAATGATCGAACGAATATAACCACAAAGGGTGGAGGATCATCTTTATTATACTTATCTTTTCCTCTGCCCACATATAATCCACGTATATAAGCTTTAAGGTCATTGGGGTTAAATGATATGTTATCTGGATTATCTATGTCGAAACAGTATTGCTTACTCATTCTTTTATTGTAGGTTTAGGATTATTTTTCTTAAGTATCTTACTTATTAGTCTACCATACCACATGGTATTAAGCATTAGTAAATTGAATACTCCTACTGACCACAATATATGACATATATTATTAGTTCCGCATACGTAATCTTTACTATCAATACAAAAATAACACGTATCACTGTCGTATACCATTATCCATGGCAGTCTAATGACTCTAAAGTAGGTAAAGGTGATTGCAAAACACAGCTTTATTAATAGATTGCGGTAGCCAAGGTGAATTAGATCCAGGAATATTGTAGATATCTCTGTTAATATCAGATTCTTAGCCACTATTGTAGCAGTATCAATATTTCTACCAATATAGTTATAGTTCAGAGCAAGTCCTGTGAACAGGGTGCTAATGTGATGTATCACCATATCCCAAGAATTTCCACGTATATCTATTACACAGTATATCAATAGTGGAATAGTACATAAACTGAGAATATCTAGATCATTTGGATAGCAGTAACTCGTCATAAGCATTCCAGAGCACATAACCATATTAATTAAAGTTTTGATACGAGATGGTGTTGGCATTGTTAGATATACTCTCTGAATATTTAAGTCAATTGAAATAAAATTTGATTATAAGGAGGAAATTTCATAAGAATAACCGACCATGGGAATTAAACATTTTTTCATGTGGTTCAAAAACCACTATTCTGAACATATGCGCGGTATGAGAAAAGGAGATACCCTCCGAACCGTAGGAGCGGAAATAGATAATCTAATGATAGATATGAACGGAGTTTTTCACAACTCTGCGCAAAAAATTTACCAGTATGGAAACTTCAAACCTCCTCCAAGACTACTTAGGAAAAAATTTAGACAGATACGAGGTCTAAAAGCGCAAATAGCAGTGTTTCAAGATGTATGCAAGACTGTAGAGCATCTTTTAAATATAAGTCAACCTAAAAAACGTCTAATTTTATGTGTTGATGGACCCGCTCCTATCAGCAAACAAAATCAACAACGCCAACGAAGATTTCGCAGTGCTATGGAGTCCAGCGAAGAATCTTCATTTGATAGTAATAGCATAACCCCTGGAACTAAATTTATGGACTACCTCTCGAAGTACATCGATTGGTATATTCGCAAGAGAATCAGTGAAAGTTCTGAATGGCAGAACGTTCAAGTGATATTCTCCAATGAGAAAGCTCCGGGAGAGGGTGAGCATAAGATAATTAATTACATACGATATTATGGGAAGGAAGATGAAACTTATTGTATTAATGGGTTAGATGCTGATCTAATCATGCTGGCTCTCGGTACACACATGCCTAATTTCTATATATTACGAGAAGACTTATATGACAGATCCAACGAGTATTTCTGTATAGACATTGGAAGTGCACGAGAGGATCTCTCTAATACACTAAAATGGGAGTCTGATACTCAGCACTTCTGTAAGCGTTCAGCGATCAACGACTTCATATTTTTGTGCTTCATGGTGGGAAATGACTTCTTACCCCATATCCCATCGATAGAGATCATCGAGGATGGTATAGAACTCTTACTAGAAGTCTACAAGGATGTGTGTTCGTCTTATGGACACATCACAAGAATAATTAGCGGAGGACGAGTACAATTTGTACCAGAGTCTCTTGGAGTATTTTTGGGCACTATTGGACATCATGAAAAGGATAATCTTCAACGTAAACTTCAAAGCAGAAGGTCATACTTCGAAGACTCTTTGTTAGATAGCTGCGCAACGCAAGATAAAGAAGGTTGGATCGTGAATATAGATAAGTACAAGAAAGATTATATAACAAAATATTTTGATACAGATGAAACAATAGAAGAAATATGTCACCAGTATTTTCAGGGTATGCAATGGGTATTGTCTTATTACACAAGAGGAGTGCCTAATTGGAAGTGGCACTTTACCCATCATTATGCTCCTCCTGCGTCTGTTCTTGCTGTACATATGGATAGCTTCAAATTCAAGAGTTATGGAAGGACTATTCCCAGTACTCCATTCCAACAGCTAATGTCGGTACTTCCTCCGCAAAGCGCGAAACTTATTCCACCACCCTTGTGTAACTACTTGCTTGATGAAAATTCCCCCCTTAAAAAACATTGTCCGGCTGAGTTAGTTATTGATTTGGCCGGTAAAAGACGAGAATGGGAAGGTATCGTATTGTTACCAATGGTAGATTTCGATGTTGTACGCAAATGTTACTTCAAGTCACTACCAGATGTTGACCCCAGAGAATCAAGACGAAACGTTAGAGGTCGCACATTTCTTTATGAGTATACTCCGGGATTCTCCAGGCTATTCAAATGCTATTATGGTGATATAACAAAATGCAAGGTGTCCACTACACATATCGATTTGTAAATTTATATCAGATATGATATAAATGAGCCATATCATATAGCTCCAGGACGACACGCTAAAATGTAGGCTCGTAATTATGAGGAACACTATCTATTATGAGATTAGCGGGTGTATCAGGCCTACGATTAGTGATAGTTGTATCCATATAGTTTTTTATATAGTACCTAAGAGCAGTTATGTCACCTCTTTCTATATAATGAGTCGTTACACAAGTATTATTAGAGAAGTCCTCTCTTGCGTAGAATGTTACTGTGTCGCTATGCATAGGGTCCACTGCTAAGAAAGCCATTTATTAGTTATAACTAATAAATTATCTTGTTACACCATAAATGTGCATAAGTGAAGGAGTAAGCTGGACTACGTTAGCAATAGGGTCCGTTCTAAACATCTTGATATTAATCTATCTATCACAAATTCCAGATCCGAAGGTAATTATTCCCATAATATTAATACTAGGTTGGCAATATGCATTACTGATGCAGATTCCAGATGCATTAGCATGGCGACATCCCACTGCACAGTATCCGGGAAAACTAGCATTTATATTGAACGTTACACAACCTTTGGTTTTTTTCATTTTGGTAGTTATAGGATTAACTAAACTTGGTATATCTCTAGTAAGGCTTATCCCTGCTATAGTAGCACTTACTGTATATAGTATTTTAACTATAAAAGACACAGTAAATAGAACGAATTATAATATACAGCCACCTGAACATTGTAAACACCTAGCATACTCGTGGTGGTCCAATGCAAAGTATATATTTTACGTCTTGTCGATGGTACTAACTGTGCTATGTCTCGCTCCAGCATGGGGATATATTGGTTTAACTCTTGCAATATTCGTAGCTAGCATCATAGCTTCCGCAATAGTAGCAGGTAAAAACTGTAGTCCTGGATCTTTATGGTGTTGGTCCATAGCGGGATCAGGAGTATGCACCTTTATATACTATCTATTGGTAAGACATAGATCTTGATTATTATTTATCCGTACTACTGAGTATGGAGAAATTTACCCCCGTCGGGACTCGAACCCGAAATCTCCCGATTAGAAGTCGGACGCGTTATCCATTGCGCCACGGGGGCATATAACTATTCTTCTCCTCTTAAATCATGTTAAAAAATGTTTATACCTATAAAGAAATGAGTCATATGACAACTGAAGCTAATGACAAGTACAACAAAGGACTGGCCGAAATCACGAGTAGTCTCTATGAACTTCGTAAGATAGAATATAGTAGTCGATCCATGAAGTACAAATACGAGAAATCAAGACCTATAGCCGATAAAGTTACTAAACTTCTCTTGAAAAAGAAGAATTTCCTTCTTTATCGACCTATGTGGGATGAATTACATGACAGGATGGTGTTCTACTATGATTATAGGAATAAGAAAGGTTTATCACAAGATCTTCCCATATTTAGCACTACCTTACACAATGAAGCAGTGAGATGGTGGCTTAGATATCAGAAGAAGGGTCACCTTAGCAATACTCTAGTACACTTTGATACACACGACGATATGGGTTTACCAGACACATATAAAGGGCTTTTAACAGCCAAGGGCAAGCTGGATTATAATAACATGATGAAAGGATCATGCGGAATGATATATTGGCCTGTAACATGTATGCTATTAAGCAAAGGAGTAGATAATGTAATATGGTGTTTACCTTCATGGGTATATGATACCAACTTTAGCACTGATGAACAAGCATTGGTACACTACCGTAAAGAAGATAGGTTCGCATACATACGCCCAGAAGATGGTAAGAAAGATAAGTTTGCTTATGAGGTTGAACTCGTTCCGGATTTAGAGAAGACCAATGACATGAGTTTCTATCAACCTCACGAATTTAGTAGACTAAAGGTCACTAACCCCAAAGGTTGGGACCGGTTATCACACGCCATTGGGGATAATGATCGATTCATACTAGATATAGACCTTGATTTCTTTGTCACCAATGGGGACTCATATTCCAAAGAGGAGTATAAGCACGACTTTGGGGATATCGAATCCACCGGCAGAGTACACTCCACTCCTGGAATAACAGCACCACGAGCTGCCTACGAAGATAAAGAAAGTCAGAAGGTGATTAAGAAACTTAATAAAGAGTTCGGACTTGTCAAAAAAAGAGTGAACATATTCTTAACTGGTCTCAAAGTACTAAAGAGACGAGGTCAGATACCCTGTTGTATTAGCATTGCAGATTCTGCCGCGTCTTTCTTTTCTGGTAGCACTCTTAGAGCTGTATGGACCAACTCTTATACCCCTAAATACTTCGTTCCTGCTTTGAGATATTTACTCGAGGACGGTTTGAAGAAGATTTACTCATAATATGATTTTGGTTTTATATTTCAACTATTGGTATATATCCAAAATGTCCGAAACATACACTCCTTCAACTTCCTTTGATATGTTCTTTTCTATGCAATGCAATTTCTCCCATGAAGTTGCACAAGGAATATTTACACGAGATACAGAACATTTTTGGGTTAAATGGGTTCGAAGCCAAGAGAATATTATCACTTTCCTAGGTATGCTAGACACAGTTAATCGAAAGAGAGTTCTTGATTGGGGTATAGAAAGTTATACCGATATATACCAATAATTATATAAAAATATCGAGTCAATAAGAAAATGTCAGCCCGACTTGTCGTTAATGATTACAGTGATCCTCTAGGATTACATATGTTTCCACAGCTTACGTTGAAAGAAGCATTAATACTAACAGGTACAAATAGACAGTTCAATAGGCTATTTCAACAAGTGATACGTAGAACATCAGATGATATTAGGATCATGTATGCATCACTAAATACTTGGAAATCAACAAGACGTACTTTCAGACGTAGAAACAATTCTTGGTCCAGGAGAATATATCATCCAGATGAGCGTATAATATTTTAGTTATACTTACAGAGTATAACTACAACCTTAAAGATATATTGTGCTATCAATAAATGCTAGCTTCATGGTTTTGTTGTTGGATAAGAAAGGACGAAGATCTATATGATGAAGAGCCAATCTCATTCATTCCTCCTATTACTAAAGGAAAGGTTATTAAGGTTTATGATGGCGACACAATCACCGTTGCAACAAAATTACCTTATAGAACATCTCCTTTGTATAAGTTTAGTATTAGATTAGCCGGAATTGACTGTCCTGAAATAAGAAGTAAGGATAAGTTTGAGTCCAATTTGGCAAAATACGCCAGAGATAAGTTGAAGAATATTATTCTGGGAAAAGAAGTGGTTCTAGATATTAAAGGTATGGATAAGTACGGACGTTGTCTAGCTATTGTGATGCACTCAGGTGTTTCCGTCAACCAGTGGTTGATTAAGAATAATTTAGCAGTTCCTTATGATGGAAAGACTAAACCCCGAACAGATTGGAATACTGTAATAGGATCGACAGATACTTTGTTGGAAGTACTGCCCAGTTTATCCTAGATGTCTCCTGTCATGGAACATCTGGTTAAATTCACTTTTGCCACATTGCTGATTCATGTTCAGGTACGGAACGCAATTATGTTTAAGAGGGCTCTGTCCTGGATAGTTATACCTAGTTCGGTAGCTTCCAGGATTGGGAGGAATCTTGTGTCCACGACCTAGTTTATTGAAGACAATAGGTACTACCGATACTGGTGTGGGAGCTTTAATACCCGACACAGCTCCATGAACTCCGTATGCTGCTAGACTGGAATAGCACTCGCTGGCAGGAGGAGTTACTACTCCGTTAGGATATTCATAACCCGTATTTTTTACTATGTAATCTGGGAAAGACATTTTATTAATCATAAAGATTAAAAAAAATCACCATAAAGGTGGAATCAGATCCAGCTCCTTCACTTCCGCACACTCAGCAGTTTGTAGGTGGTTTTGCCCTACCCTTGCAAGTAATATTCCATTCATTTTGGGTGTCAGTCCATTTATTATGAGCTACTATAGCAGCAGCTCCTGGACATTCGTGGCTTAGATTACAACTACCCATCTCACCGTAGTTTCCGTTAAGCCCAATTTTATCCCCATATTTTACAGCCGCCAATCCGAGTGAATTCTGGACGATCACTAACCTATCTACTGTTGTCTGCAACGCATCTACTTTTGTCTGTAACGCCTGGATATCAAAATTCTGAAGTCCTATAGCATCTTTATCGGTCATTACTAAAGCCGAACTATATTTCTCTCGTTTAACTATACAAATTATAGATAGCGTTAGCGCCACTAAAGCAGCTATCATAGTAATTATAGATACTACATTTACCATTGTTTTATAATAACACAAATTATAAAAAAATAACCATAAAGGTGGAATCAGAACCAGCTCCCAGCTCCTTCACTTCCCGTACACTCAGCATACTTTCGCAATTAGTCACCTTCGCCCCGGCTCGGTACGGGTGACCCTAACCCTCACCCTGACCCTTCCCCTCGCCCTAACCTGTCGTCCTAGAAATAGTCCAACCTGTTGTTTTTAACCCATCTGCTGTGAATTCTGCCGCGGCAGCCGGAAATCCATTTCCTGCATAGTTACCACAACCAGTAGAACCACAGTAACCAAGTAATTTTCCCTTATAACCAGGATTAGTAGAACTAAGTTGTACTTCATCCTCGGTTGTAATAGCAATCTGTTGAAGCGCATTAAACCCGTTATATAAATCACGCAGACTTGATTTTATTCCAGTTACTGTTGTCTGCAACGCCTGGATATCAAAATTCTGAAGTCCTATAGCATCTTTATCGGTCATTACTAAAGCCGAAC
>Ga0163179_10002292_pt1 | contig 13409 bp, 9 predicted proteins | sample AtlANTMetagenome_FD_109643 | JGI IMG/M metagenome (GOLD analysis project Ga0163179, IMG submission 109643) | Marine eukaryotic phytoplankton communities from the Atlantic Ocean - Atlantic ANT 2 Metagenome | ecosystem: Environmental > Aquatic > Marine > Oceanic | place: North Atlantic Ocean...
ATGAGCAATGATAAAAGGACGCTTATCTTCACCGTAGCCTTTCATGCTGTTCTTCTTAAAACGATCTATCGCCGCCTGTAGTCGCTTGGCAATGTCCAGCTTGTCCGCAGAAATGTCCTTCCGTTGACCGGGATCTCGCTTGATGTCGTAGAGGCCTCCGTCGCTTCCCAATCGATAGCGCTGGTTACGGGCGCTGATCTTGTCCTTCCAGTTGTTGATGATAATACGGCCTTTCCAATCGGGATCGTCTTCGAGAAGCAGCGGCTTCAGGCTGCGTCCATCGAGACGCTTCTTGTTCACGGTTTCTATTCCCGCCAAATCCGCCAGAGTCGGATGCAAATCAATCGCCGCGCCAATGGGCTCGATTACCTTTCCCGCTTTGAACTGAGCGGGCCAACGCAGGTGCATAGCGGTACGAACGCCCCCTTCATCCGTAGAGCCTTTACGCCCTTTCATGTCCCCATTCCAGCGGACCCCATTGGGTCCGTTATCATGAAAGTAGACTACGATCGTGTTATCGGCAATCCCGAGGGCATCAAGCTTGTCCAACACACGACCTACATTCCAATCGATATTTTCGCACATTGCTAGAGCCGACCGAAGATGGGTCATGACTTCCTTTTCTGGATCCCGGTTTCGCATCACAATCTCTTTGTCCTTAAACCGATCCCAATACTCTCCTGGCACCTGCATAGGAGAGTGTGGTGTGTTGTAAGGCAAGTAGGCAAAGAAAGGCTGGTCCTTGTTTTCCTCCATGAAGGCCATCGCTTTGTTGGTCAGGTCATCGATGATGAATCCTTCTCCCTGGACAATCTTTCCGTTGTGTTCGAGCGGAGGCGAAAAATAGTCCCCCCAATGCCCCGAGGCGAAACCGTAATACTCGTCGAATCCTCGACCATTCGGATGGTAGGGATATTGCATTCCGTTGTGCCACTTGCCAAAGGCACCAGTGGCGTAACCTGCGGCCTTGAACGAATCGGCAATTGTAACTTCTTCGAGATCCATCCGTTCACCACCCGCGGAAGTACTATAAACCCCACTACGAGCATGGTAGCGTCCTGTCAAAAACTCCGCTCGGGTCGGTGAACACACCGCGCAAACATAGAATCGATCGAAGCTAATACCTTCCTTCGCCAGCGAGTCGATACGCGGCGTATCTAGATTCGTATTCCCATTGATACTTAAATCACCCCAACCTTGGTCATCCGTTAGAATGACTACGACATTCGGCCGATCTTCGGCACCCGTCGAAAGGAGACTTCCTAGAACTAATAAAATCAAAACTGAGGAATATTTTTTCATGGTAACAATTATGCTTTAGAATTCGATATCGGCATTCAAGCAGGATGCGATCGTACCTCACTTGCAGGATCCCGCTTCGCGTGAACATGACTAAATCCACGATTTCTCATCCTGTTGGCGAAGCTGCATGCCCTAGGCACAATGTAATACATACCAAAACAACAACGAAACGAGAGCTCATAGAGGGGAAAGCGATTCAAGGTAGCTACCAGATTGGTAGTGGTTCTCCTTCGAAAATAACGTATAGTGACAGCACTTTTTAAAGACCCAACACGTTGCACACTAGTTTCAGCCAAATCAAGTAGTTTGGACAGGAATCCTCCCAAGGATCGTTTTCTTCCAAGCCCGATCTTCCTCTATTGCCAAGCCGGAATAGGCCGTTCAACTTTCCCCACGTGCCCTACCGCAACCACAGAATTACCATCAATAGCGTCTTCCGATTATGAGCCTTGCTGAAAAAGTACTGGAGGTTAACAACGACCTTCCGATCCGCACCGACGAGCCCGTTCACAGCGGTAAAGTACGCTCGGTGTACTGGCTGACAAAGGAAGACAGCACTCGACTTATCTCAGAGCGAAACTACCCCGTAGCGGCTGACGCGGCACTAGCAATCATGGTTATCAGCGATCGCATCTCCGCATTTGAGTGCATCTGGCAAAGCAAAGGCGGCATGCGTGGTGTGCCCGGCAAGGGAGCTTCTTTGAACGCGATTTCCAATCATTGGTTCAGGCTATTCCGCGAGCAGGGCCTCGCCGATAGCCACATCCTGGAAATTCCCCATCCGTTCGTCTGGATCGTGCAAAAGGCGCGTCCCGTCATGATCGAAGCAATCGCCCGTCAATACATCACGGGTTCCATGTGGCGTGCCTACGAGAGGGGAGAACGCGATTTCTGTGGTATTTCCGTCGCTGAAGGAATCCGTAAGGATCAGAAGCTGCCCGAACTGCTGATCACCCCTTCGACTAAAGGAATCCTCAAAGGAATCCCTGGTGTACCGGAACAAGACGATGCAAACGTCACTCGCCAGGACATCCTGGACAATTTCGAAGCGTTCCGATTTCGCAGCGTGGCCGATGTCGATGTTTACGAGAAGCTGCTATCCGAAGGGTTTAATCTTATAAGCAAGTCCCTCGCAGCACTGGACCAGGTATTCGTTGATACAAAATTCGAGTTCGGCTACGTCACCGACAGGGACGGCAAGGAGAAACTCATTTATATGGATGAGGTGGGCACGCCAGATTCTTCGCGCATTTGGGACGAACCCAGCTACCAAGCGGGCAAGATTGTGGAAAACTCTAAAGAGGGTTTCCGCCAGGCACTCCTAAACTACTTTCCCGAACCTGATATCCTGTTAAACAAATCTCGCATGGAGGAACGCAATGCTCTGGCGACAAGCAACGAACTGCCGCTAGAGATCATTATGTCCGTATCCGAAACCTACACACGTATCGCCGAAAAAATCACCGGTGAGAAGATCATCCTGTCAGACAATCCTAAAGCGGAGATCACAGAGATTCTTCGGAACGAATTCGGTCTTATAGGAGAGTAAATAAAAAGCTCTTCATGCTACCCTGAAAGGGAATCATTTGTCTCGGCGTATCCCGCAATCGCTGGAGAAAACGGAAACAAGTACATCCTGTTAATTTCCTGCTCTCAATAATAGGATTCCGCACGCTATTACCTTAACGAAAAATTGCCGGGCTATTACACCCGGCAATTTGAATCAAACTACTACTAAACCTATACTTTAAGTTTAAAATCTACAGATCGAATCCCCAGCTAAGGAACCAGCGGCGACCGAGCGCGAAGGTCTCCGTTCGATCGTAGTAACGACCGTCTAAGGCATTCTGAACATTGAGGCGGAACGTATGAGTTCTTCCGCCTATTTCCGTGTTGTAACCTGCGAATCATCTATTGCGGCATCTTCCTAACGATCGGAACCGTGGGGCTTCTCTTGCTGCCACGCTACTCGCTAACGGAAGAACGCGTACTCAACATCCAGTCCGATCTGGCGAAACGACGGGAGGAACTCGATCAAGACTAAGATTTCACTAGAACCCATCCCAAAACCGCTCTCAACAGCGCCAAAATGGGATTCGGGATAGGTTCTTTTAACAAACAGCATATGCGGTATGGTGTTAACGGCACTGAATATTTTAATTGATTGCGAGCGATGATTCAGTACAGCAATGAGGCGTTCCTTGCTCTTGTAAAGTGCACCCTACAGACAAGTCACACAGTCAAACTCACTAAAATCTTCATAATTAGTTTTGGTAAATTCAGGTGGTTCGTACGTCTCCGTAACTAAAGATAAATGTTTAATAAATGAAAAGAATGTCGCTTCGATATTGTATCAGACTCAAACCAGTCCGGACTACGCTGCTTTTGATCGTAGGTTGTGGGATTTTCGTTTCCGTTGCCCAGAGCACAGCCCCCTTTGAGTTAAAAGACGGAGATCGAGTTGCGTTTCTCGGTGACACTTTCTTTGAGCAGGCGATTCGTTATGGACACATTGAGATGGCCCTCACTTCGCGCTGGCCAGAGCGAAATATCATTTTTCGAAATATCGGCTGGGCGGGTGACAGCCCTGAGGGACGGGCTCGGGTGTTCTTCGATCCGGTAGAGCAGGGATCCGAGAATCTGAAGATGCATATCGAGCTAGCGGATCCAACGGTTGTGATCCTCTCCTATGGGTCGATGGCAGCTTACGAAGGCAAGGAAGAATTGGACGTGTTTATCGATAATATGAATACGCTGATCGATACGATTGAGGAGTCTGGGGTTCGAATTGCTATTTTATCACCCATCCCTCGTGAGTTCAAGGGATTGCAGCTATCCAATCCGGAATCGCAAAACCATGAGCTATCTTTATATGTCGACGCATTGCGGTCCCTTGCTCGTAAGCGAGGTGCTTTTTTTGTTGATTTGTTCGACACAATCGAAACTCGCTTACGGCAAAGTGACACTAAGGCGATTACGACGAACGGCGTGCATTTGAACGAGTACGGTTATTTTCTGGCAGCGGAGCGAATCGCTCAAAGCTTTTCTGGAAGATCCACGGTTAAGTCCATCTCGATTGGTCGGAAAAATGCGGTTTCAGCTGCGGTTGGAATCGAGGCAGTCGAGGTTGAAGAATCCGATGCGGGAGTTGTGATTCGCCTTAAGGACGAGCGACTGAGTCTGTCACCATTGAGTGGAGACTACTCTGAGAACCTAAAGCTCGCTCTAGCAAATTTACCACGAGGGAACTTTGAGCTCGTTTATGAGGGGAAGGTGCTTGCCACGGGCACTGCTCAGAAGTGGAAACGAGGCGTTCAACTCGCCTGGGAGCCTTCGAATGATCGGGCCGCTCAGCTGCGAGAGGCCATCAACCGCAAAAACCGGCATTTCTTTCACCAATGGCGACCGCAAAACGAAACCTATCTGCGTGGTTTTCGCAAGCACGAGCAAGGACAGAACGCGGCCGAGATTCCGCTCTACGACCAATTTATCGAAATGGAAGAATTGAACATAGCCGATCTGAAAAAACCGAAAGCTTACACCTTGGTGTTAAGAAAAGTGAAAGGCGGTGAAGGGTGAAGGCGCGGCTATCAAATGGTAGGGCGGCTTGTTCTCAAGCAGCCGAGAAGATTGGCGTGTTGCGGCTGCTTTGGGATAAGAAGCCCTGCCTGATTGCGGTTTTCGCCTTACTATCCTTACCAAGCTCCCTCGCCCAGCGCGCTCTAAACGATATTCCGAATCCAGATCCCGAATACCAGCTAAGCAAATTGTTTCCTGCGGAAGGATTTGAAATTTCTCTTTTCGCGTCCGATCCTTTGATCAACAAGCCGTTGGCGATTAGTTTCGACGCGAAAGGCCGATTGTGGGTGGCGAGTACGACGACGTACCCACATATCAAGCCTGGGGAATTGCCGTCGGATAAAGTATACCGAATCGAAGATACAGACGGGGATGGAGCGGCTGACAAGCGAACTGTTTTTGTCGACAATCTCCTTATCCCAACCGCGATCCTTGCTACGCCAGAAGGTGTATACGTTGGCAATTCGACGGACCTGATGTTCTATGAGGACGCGGATGATGACGGAGTAGCGGACAGCGAACAAGTGCTCTTATCCGGGCTTGGAACAGAGGATACGCACCATATCGTCCATACGCTTCGAGCGGGGCCGGCGGGACGAATCTACTTTAACCAGTCTATATATATTCACTCCTACTTGGAAACTCCCCACGGGATTCGTGAATTGAAGGCAGGGGGCGTCTGGCGACTGCGACCGGAGACGCTCGAGCTCGACATATTTGATCATGGCCTGGTTAATAGCTGGGGGCACCAATTTGACTTTTGGGGACAGTCCTTTCAATCGGACGGGGCCGGATTTGAGGGAATAAGTTACGCCTTTCCCGGCGCCGCTTTTCGCACCACTGTTGGGGTGGATCGAATTCTGCCAGGCCTGAATCCGGGGCAGCCGAAGTTTAGCGGTCTGGAGATCATTCAGTCGCGACAATTTCCTGATGATTGGCAAGGAAGGCTGATCGTTTGCGATTTCCGTGGTAACCGAGTTAGCTCGTTCAAAGTTGAGGACTCGCAGAGCGGGTTCTTGTCCGTACAGCAAGAGGATTTAGTAACCAGCACGCATGGAGCCTTCAGGCCGATTGACGTTCAGCTGGGTCCCGATGGGGCACTGTATTTGGCGGATTGGTACAATCCAATTATTCAACATGGGGAAGTGGATTTTCGGGACGAGCGCCGCGACCAAACACGGGGACGTATTTGGCGAATTGCGGCGAAGGAACGGCCTCTTGTCGCGCGCCCCACGCTTGTTGGGGCTTCTGTAAACGAGTTGCTCGACTACTTGAAGACTCCTGATTCGTGGACGCGCACCCAAGCGAAATGGGAACTCAAGCACCGCGGCGCGAGTGAGGTTATTCCGGCTCTGCGTTCATGGGTCGCCGGGCTTGATCCAGAAGATGAAAAGGGGGATCACCATCGACTGGAGGCTCTTTGGGTGACGCAAGCGCTCCGGGAAGTCCATTTGGGATTGGTGGAGGCTTCGATTGAGTCAGAGGATTTCAATGCCCGAGCGGGAGCGGTACGCGTTTTAGAGGAAAATCCAAGACAGAATGATCGAGCATTTGAGTTTCTCGAGAGGGCGATACGCGATCCACACCCACGTGTACGGTTGGAGGCCCTGCACGGATTAAGAGCGTTGGGCGGTACTCGGTCTGCTAAACTAGCGATGGAGTCCTATAGTGAGTCGATGGACGACACTTTTGAATTCGGACTCTGGCGAACCATGGAGGCCCTTGAGGGAGACTGGTTCTCTGAAGCAAAGAAAGACCCCTTGCTCTTTGGACAGGACACTAGAAAACTCGTCTATGCCATAAAGTGTCTCAATCACACTGAAGCGCTTTCGCCTTTGATTGCTTTATGGAAGGAGGGAGGGGTTTCCCAAAACGCCGTTCTGCCCGCACTTCAACTAATGGGTGAATTGGGAGATGATTCTGTCCTAGCGCTTGTATTCGAAGCTACGGTACAGATTGACAGCGAAGGAGATTCCGGTTCTGCGGAAATACTCGATGCGCTATTGCGAGCATCGGGGCGGGGGAGACGCAGCCCCAATGTTTCGGTTGTTGATGTTGAGGCTCTATTAAGTAGCGATGAGGAGGACGTAAAAATTAAGACAGCCGAACTCGCGGGAATTTGGAATGTATCTGGAGTTATAGGAAGACTGGAAGCGTTGGCTGTAAATCCAGACACCGAAGAGAAATTGGCCGATGGGGCAGTCGAAGGGTTGGCTCGAATGAGAGCGAGTGAAGCCCGTCCCGCTTTGAATCGATTGGTGAGCGACCGTAATCCCGCTATTGTTCGGGTTCGAGCGATAGCTGGGTATGCTCGCTCTAGTCCGGGAGCGGTAGCTTCCTTGGTGGCGGAAGCGTTTAGCATCGCCTACAAAGACCACGATCCTCTGCCTCTGATTCGCCCGTACGTAACACGTACGAAGCTTGCTAACAAACTGGCCCAGGAATTGAAGGGAAAATCGATCGATACACAAGTTGCTACAAAAGCGTTACGCCTATTGGGTTCGGCGCCTATAGATGCCAGCGAATTGAAGAAAGCGATCGAAGACGCTGCTGGAATTGAACCTGTCGACCCGTCGTTGGACGCGGATGAAATGGCCGCATTCATCGCCTTCACCCAATCGAATGGCAATGCGCATCGCGGGGAAGACGCTTATCGCCGAGACGCTCTCCTCTGTTATACCTGTCACGCCATTGGCGGATCTGGAGGATCACTGGGTCCCGATTTAACCAGTCTGGGAGCCAGCGCTCCCATGGATTACATTATCGATTCCCTGCTTCAGCCACAGAAGAAGATTAAAGAAGGCTACCATGTGATTAGCGTATCGCTAAAGAATGGGGGATTGGTTTCAGGCACGCTAGCCAAGGAGGATGGCCAGTCCATTACGGTTAGGGATGCCTCCGATCGTATCGTTGTTGTATCCAAAAGTGACATCGCTTCCCAGACTATCAGTCCCGTCTCGCTGATGCCGCCCGGACTGACGGGCGGATTACGCAAAGATGAATTGGCTGATCTAGTCGCCTTCCTCTCTGAACTGGGGAAAGAGGGACCCTATAAGGTTTCTTCCGGACGAATAGCGAGGACCTTTAAATACCTGCACGATCAGGATGGGGATAGCGGTTTTGCGGATCTTGTGCGGCACAAGCCCTTTGGCTACGTCACTTCCAATGACCCTTTGTTCGAATGGCGGCCATTGTACACGAAGGTGGATGGAACGCTTCCCTTGGACGGAATTCCGTCGCTCCGCCAGCACGGGCACATAAACTTCCATTATTTGCGTTTCCAAATGGATGTTCGTACCGCAGGGGCTGTGGGTTTGAGATTATCAGGACCGGATGAAAGTGTTCTTTGGGCCGGGGATCAAATCGTTGAACGAGAAAAGGGCCGCTACTCGTTTCATGCGGAAAGGGGATTGGCGACGATCACCTTAGCCGTAAGGGAAGACTTGCCGAAAAAGTCCGAGCTCAGTATAAAAATTGTGGATATAGAGGGTTCTGCGGCCCAGGTACAAATAGTGAACGGCAAGTAGGGAAGTACAAACTAACATCCTGCTATAAATAGATTGAACCATTCCCCGATCTCGCGACGATAAGCTAGACAATTATGAAATTAGCGAAATTACCCCTCAATTTTATTCTCGGGAGTCTAGTTCTCCTGACTTCTGGATTCGTCTATGCGGGAGAAAGGGATGTCTCTTTTTCCACCAAGCTTCTTGCCATTGATGCCAATGAGGGCTGTGCCATCATCGATGTTAACAACGACGGGCAGTTAGATGTTGTGGCCGGAAGAAACTGGTACGCGGGACCGGATTTTGTGCCTCGCGCGTTACGACCAATCGAAGACAGAAACGGATACATTCATTCAAATGGCGATTTTCCCTATGATGTCGATGCGGATGGCTGGGTTGACATAATAGCCCAGTCTTTTTTCCAAACCGAGATTAACTGGTTCCGCAACCCAGGTCCCGAGGTGTTAAAGCTAGGGCTTCTGTGGGAAAAGCGTTTGCTGGTTGATACCCAGGTGGACCGGAACGAAGCGGAACTCATGCACGACCTCGATGGGGATGGGGTCAAGGAATTTGTAGTTAATTCCTGGAACAAGGAAACCTCGCTGCTGGCGTGGAAGTTTAAAACGGAAGTACGGGAAGTCGAAGTCAAGCGCGGCAATCGAACCGTAAAGGAGATGCAAGAGGTTCCTACTATGGAGAAGATCAAGATTGGATCGAGCCGGAATGGGCATGGGCTGGGAATGGGCGATTTGAATGGGGACGGTCTAGAGGACGTTCTCTTCCAAGAGGGCTGGTACGAGCGGCCAAAGTCGGGTGCAATGGATAAGCCATGGAAGTGGCACAGGGACTGGTACCTTCACGCGTCGATACCTATGGTTGTACGAGACTTAAATGGAGATGGCCGAAACGATTTTATCTATGGGATGGGACATGATTACGGTCTATTCTGGCGCGAGCAGCTAAAACCGGCGTCGGACGGTACGCTACAGTGGAAGGAGCACGTAATCGACAAGAGCTTTTCCCAGCCGCATGTGCTCCATTTGGCGGATATCGATGGGGATGGGGAGGATGAGTTGATAACGGGCAAACGCGTCTTTGCCCACAATGGGAAGGATCCCGGCGGCAAGGAAGACCCCGTTTTGTATTACTATAATTGGGACAAGAAACAGAAGCGATTCGATAGAAAAACGATTGTCGAAGGCTCGGCGGGTACTGGACTCCAAATTGCAACCGGGGATTTGAATGGCGATGGTCGTCTGGATATTGCCGTAGCGGGGAAGAGTGGCACCTATGTCATTTTTAATAAAGGCTGAGTGTTGCTCAATAATTCCACGAATCTTAGCATATGAATTCTACGGTTAGTACTGGTCCTATTGAATTCTGTGTGATCCGTGAGCGGAATGATTAATTTATGGGCGAATTGAATTTTAAACAGGAGTTGGTCGGCTGCTATGGATATCCCGTGGCAGAAAACCCGACTCAGGCGATGATTGAACCAGCTTTCAGGGCGATGGGCTTGGACTGGCGTTACCTGACTCTCGAAGTCCGGCCAGAGGGCTTGAAGGCTGCGGTGGAGGCCGCACGTGTATTCGGGTTTCAAGGATTCAATTGTACGATTCCTCATAAGGTTGAGGTGATTCAGTATCTTGATAGGCTGGGAGAATCGGCAGAGCTGATGGGAGCAGTGAATTGCGTCGTCAATCGTGATGGAAAACTGGTCGGTGAAAACACTGATGGAAAAGGCTTCGTTGCTTCCCTTGAGGAAATCGATGATCCAGCGGGGAAATCTGTCGTAATCTTTGGCGCGGGAGGCGCGGCTCGAGCGATTAGCGTGGAAATGGCCTTAGCGGGAGCGAATCGTATTTCGATTGTCAATCGAAGTGAAGATCGCGGTCAGGAATTGACTGCCTTGCTGAATGACAAAGTAAAAGATCGGTGCCCAGATTTAGAATCAAATTTCGTTTTATGGAACGGTAATTTTCAAATTCCAAGCGATACCGATATCGTGATCAATGCAACATCCATCGGCTTGTATCCAGATATTGATGCCAAACTAGCCTTGGATTCTAACACGCTGACCTCAAATATGATTGTGGCCGACGTGATTCCCAACCCTCCCAAGACTCAACTCGTAAAGTTGGCTGCAAGCAAAGGCTGTCATGTGATTGACGGACTGAAAATGCTGGTTGGGCAAGGCGTAATTGGAGTTGAATACTGGACTGGGAGAATGCCGGATGCCTCCGTGATGCGAGCGGGGCTTGAAGCGGTGTTTGAATAGATTGAAGTGTATTTGTTAGGACTCTAGCTTTTTAAGAAGGGACAGGTTTCAGTCACTGTTTGAGTGAGTTCCCTATTCAGTTCTTCGAGCTTTTCTCGGCTCATAGTTTGATTGGGGATAGCCCGACGAAAGTTGATTGTATCGACCGCGATCCCGTGTTGGGTGCTGATGCTAGCTGAGGTAATGTCGTATCCTTTTCGATGCAACTGATAGGCAATTTGATAGAGCAATCCAGGGGTGTCGGGCGCTTGAGTTTCAATAATCGCGGTTTTGCGGGAAAGAGCCTGATAGATTTCCACTTTCGGGTGAAAAGAGAAAGCGACGGGATTATGGGTTGCTTTCAAATGACTATCTTTGTGACGAAGAAACTTATCCAAGATTTTTGGATATACGTCCTCATTGGATATTAGCGCATTGCCGAGGGCCTCTGCGAATACCGTTTCAGAATCTATCGAGTGACCGTATGCCTTCTCCTGTACGTAGAAAGTGTCGATTGCTATGTTGTCGCTCCGTGAGATTGCCTTTGCCTCCAGGATGTTGTACCCCGCTATATTGAGTGCGCCGGAAAGTTTGTGGAAGAGACCGGCTCGATCCCAGGTGACTACGTTGACTTCGGAAAGCCCATTTTCGATGTCTGGAGTCCATTCGATAATCGGTTTAAGTGAGCCAACCGAATCCGCGTGATTGATCTCGTAGAGCAGACGGTTGATCATCCGGACATGCCGAACGATTTCATCCTTGGCTGTGTTTACAAAGTAGCTGTCAGGAAGGAGATGAAAGTGGGCGTCAATTTCTTCCTCTCCGACTTCCGCGATTTCGAGCAGCTTGTTGCGTGTCATTTTCTGAAAATTTTCCGATTGAGGTGATTCGCGATACTCCCTGCTTTTCCAGGGGGCACACGAACCTCACGCGAGAATCGTGCCAATCTCGGCAATTGCTCAAAATTTCTCCGATGAAAATTGCTCAAAATTGCTCCGATGAAAATTGGAGACGGCTGGGCCGTCGGTTGTGTAGGAGAGAAGCGTAATCCCGCCCGTTCGTTAAAGACGCCTCAACTTGTCTATGCTCTTTTGCCTCTCAGCAGCCTCGATCTCAATTTCGAGAACGCTCTCTGTCTTTACGACTTCTCCTCGCTCGTAGCCGATATATTCGAGCCATCCTTTGGATCGCATTTGGCGCCGATGGTCGATCTCCACGAACAGCGGATCAGCGGTGGCTTGCTCCAGAATTTCGATTATGTCTCCTTCAATTTCAAAACCGCATGCCTGGAGAATCGTTTTGGCCATGAGCAAATGTCCAAGCTCATTTGGGTGAATGCCATCGTTAGCCAGATGAAACTGGGGATCTATTTTCCGTCGCTGCCGGTTGTACTCCAGCATTGGTGTATTGAGGTCGATCTTGCGAGCGGTCGACAGCTTGGCAATCATGATCCACTTTCCGTAGGTTCTGAGCACGTCGTTGTATTGCGCAAAGGGAGCCTTGTAGCTGAAGTCAGTGGCATTGGGCGGAGCGAGGGACTTTTTCGCTTCGGCGTCGAACGGCGGGGGAGTCAGCAAAACGACTTCTGCATTGCTGGCGTGGACTTTAGCGACGAGTGATTCTATGCCGGATTGGTAGGCTAGGAAACGATCCATTCCAAGGGGATGATAGATGCCATCGTTCATCCCGTAGCAAGCGAAGACAATATCGGGTTTTGTCTGCTCGAGGGCATGGTCCAGTCGCGAATGGATACAGGGCCTGGGAAAGGGGTGGTCTGCTTCGCTTGTCCCTGCGGCGGTTTCACTTCCCAAGCCGAGGCTTATGATGTCATAGTCTAAGTCTGGATTCCGTTTCTGGAGGAAGTAGGAAATAAAACTTACATAAGTTCCCCTTTGGGTAATGGAATCACCTAGTATGAGAACTCGATTGTCGTGGAGCTCGAGCTTGTTCTGGGCGGATAGCCCACAAAGGAAAGAGCTGCCGAAAAGAAGGAGGATCAGGATTGGATATCGACGCTTGCTTTGGGTCATTTTCGAAGGGGGCAAATCCTCATAGATCAAATTCTATCCATGAGGGGATAGCTAGAATATTTTGACCTCGCCATTGGGAAAAGTTATCCTTCTCAGGCGTCCATTTCTACCGGATGCCCTTTTGTTGGAGCCGACCCCATGAAAGACTTTGAAACGATCTCTGGCTTGTCGGCGCCGAACAGCTTGAAAGGCTGCTTGATTGCGCTGGGGGTTTCCACGTTCACGGTACTCATACATTTGGTCGTCCCCATTGGGCCGATCGTGGATGCGGTCATGATTCCTCCGATCGTCGCCTTGGCGATTGCCATTGATCAGCCGCCGATGCTAATTGCCCTACCCGGCATTTTTACGGCCTCTTGCACTTTTCTCATCTAACTGGACGCGGTAGCCCTCATTACGTATTCCTTAATATACTACAACATGTTTGATATGTTTTGACTAAGAGCCATAATCAGTACCGTTTAGGTTGTGGCCCTAACCGGGTTGATTTTGCTTTTGGTCCACTGGCACGGACTAATTCCTCAAAGGAAACAGGCTCGCTGGCAGGATCCGATCAAAGGTGCTGCACAAGAATCTTTGCCATGTCTTCGACCATAGGCACGAACCAGGGGTGTAGGTTCCAGCAGCCATGCTTGCCGTCTTTATAGACCTCAAGACCGGTCGCAATTCCAATTGACCGAAAGGATTGTCTAGATGCTTCGTTTCTCTCCGGTTTATCGAACTCACCTTCAAGGA
>Ga0163179_10002293_pt1 | contig 13406 bp, 15 predicted proteins | sample AtlANTMetagenome_FD_109643 | JGI IMG/M metagenome (GOLD analysis project Ga0163179, IMG submission 109643) | Marine eukaryotic phytoplankton communities from the Atlantic Ocean - Atlantic ANT 2 Metagenome | ecosystem: Environmental > Aquatic > Marine > Oceanic | place: North Atlantic Ocean...
ACATGCCCTCCAGCTGAACCCCCTCCAGAAACAATCCTGTCAGGGTCAATTCCTAGTCGATTAGCGATTTTTCGAATCCATCGAATAGCTGATTTACCATCACGAACACAATGAAAAGGCTTAGTTCCTTGCCTGCTAAAAACTCTATAATCCGCTGTCATTGCTACCATACCCATTGAAGCGAGATATCTACAATGCTCCTGGAATTGTTTCGGCGTACCACCCCGCCAACCGCCACCAAAGAAAAACACTATTGCAGGCCGATTTGAATTGGCCTTGTGCGACTTAGGTTCATAAATATAAACCTTTAGCTTAGTGCTACCAATAGTTTTATACACTTCAGATCGAGAGCCAGGCAGATCGAAAGCACTTTCGTAAGAACTTTTTTTCTCCTGTCCAAATAACGACAGTGAAAACAATATAGCTGAAGTTAATAAAATATTTTTTTTCATTAATAATTAAATATCAAACTTAATGATCTGCCTCGCAACTTCTCCTTGGGCAAGTGCATCAAAACCCTCATTCACTTGATCCAAAGTAATGAAACGACTATTTAAAACATCAATCTGAAGATGACCCTCACGGGACAACTCCAAGAATCGAGGTATATCTCTTTTAGGAACACAAGACCCCATGTATGAACCTAAAAGCTGGCGTTCCTCTGCAACTAAAGATAGTGCAGGAATTCTTAATTCACTTCCTGGACTTGGCAGCCCGACAGTAATTGTCCGTCCACCCTTACATGTAGCGGAGTAGGCCTGTCCAAGCGCTTTCTCACTTCCAACTGCTTCAAAGACATCTGTCGCACCACCACCTGTCAAATCTCTAAGAGCTGACACTGGATCAACCTCCGAAGCATTAATTGCATGCGTTGCTCCAGCCTCCTTGGCTAAGTCTAACTTATTCTGCAGTGTGTCTACCGCAATAATGGGATACGCCCCGACTAATTTTAAACCAAGAACGACACTCAACCCAACCCCTCCGACACCAAATACAGCTGCTGTTGTTCCCTGTTGCACCTTGGCAGTGTTCACAACCGCACCTACACCAGTCATTATTGCACAACCGAATAATGCAGCCATTTCAATTGGATACGACTTTTCAATTTTAATCAGCGACTCAGGAGCCGCAACAGTGTATTCTGAATAACCTGAAACACCCTGATGATGATTAATCACTTCACCTCCAGGAACACTGAATCTTCGACCGCCATTAAGAAGTTGGCCTGTTATTGCAGCCTCATAAGCCGGTTCACAAAGAGGAGCTCGCCCCACTGCACACATTGAACAGCCTCCACAACAAGGCACAAAAGAAAAAACCACATGATCATCAGGCTTCAAATTTTTTACGCCAGAGCCAACATCTCGAACAACACCAGCTGCCTCATGTCCCATAACCATTGGTACTGGACGCGGTCGTGATCCATTTATTACTGACAAATCAGAATGACAAAGCCCTGCCCCAGCTACTTGAACCAAAACCTCACCATGCTTTGGCCCATCAAGCTCTACCTCCTCAATAGAAAGAGGAAGCGAATTCGCGTAAGGCCTAGGCAATTCCATTTGCCGAATGACTGCTGCCTTGGTTTTCACGCCCCAAAACTAACGTCGTGCTAGAATTAGGGCAAACATGGAGTCAATAAATTAGCGACTTAAGCTTGAACCAAAGTGGATGATATTGGCAACTTGGTGAGGAATTCATAAAGTGGTTGGAGAACTTTTAGAAAATGAGCCGAAATCAACTGTAGTTATAATACAGGAAACGTTGACTAATGAACGACTTGACCGTTATCTCACAACAATGTTGCCTAATGTTTCGAGAGGTACCATTCAGCGACTTTTACGTGAAGGACACATCTTCGTTAATGATAAAAAAGCCAAGAACACTCAACATCCAGTTGCCGGGCAAACAATCAAAATTAATTGGCCAATCCCAAAAGATGTAAAAGCAAAACCCGAAGATTTGCCCATAAATATTCTTTTTGAGGATGATGATCTAATAGTAGTAAACAAGGCTTCTGGCATGCCAACCCACCCAAGTAACGGCCATGATTGCGGCACCCTCGTAAACGCACTTCTGTATCATTGTGCTAGTAGCCTTAGCGGGGTTGGCGGAGTAGTTCGTCCAGGTATTGTACATAGGTTAGATATGAATACCTCAGGTTGCCTAGTTGCTGCAAAAAATGATGCAGCGCATCTGGGCTTAGCCTCCCAATTTAAAAATCGTGAAGTTGATAAAATTTATCATGCCATTGTCGCAGGAAAATTAGAGAAAGACGAAGGCAAAATCGATGCCCCTATCGCTAGACATCCTAAGAATAGAAAAATGATGTCCGTACAAACAGATGCAAGCCGTGAAGCACAAACTAGTTGGAATGTGATTGAACGCATGAATAAATGCACACTTGTTGAGGCAAAAATTCATACCGGACGCACTCACCAGATTCGTGTACACTTTAAACATATCGGGTTCCCTATAATTGGAGATACAACTTACGGACCAAAAGCTGCATCGCAACTAAGCAGCAATACTGGAATAAACCCGCAACGGCAAATGTTGCATGCTAAACAACTCTCATTCGCACACCCTAAAACAGGGAAAGCAAAATCATTTGAAGCCCCTTGGCCTATCGACTTTGAGCAAACGGTAAATATATTACGAAATAATAAATTATAATTAAGTTATGTTAGAACTTTGGATTGGTTTTGGGTTGATTATATTGGTGATGTTTATTGGTATGATTGGAAATCTTATTCCCGGCGTACCTGGAACATCGCTAATCTTTACTGCTGGACTTATACACCAAATTTATTTTGGAGACGGTGGTGGAATAGGATGGTTTTGGATTTTTGCACTAGGAATACTAACGTTAGCTTCATTCTTAATTGACTACATAGCTTCACTTCTTGGAGCAAAAACACTGGGAGCCACTTGGCGCGGAATGCTTGGAGCATTTGTCGGAATCATTCTTGGATTAATTTTGTTACCTCCCTTTGGAATTATTATTGGCCCATTTGTTGGAGCGATTGTTTTTGAATGGGCCTTCGGTCGGGAAGTCAGAGAAGCTAGTAAAGCTGGAGTTGGCGCAGTTGTGGGAGTCTTACTTGGTATGGTTGGTTCAGCTATTTGCGGCATGGTAATGTTGGGCATATTTTTGGTTGCAGCCTTACCATATGAACACACAAAAACAGGCTCTCAAAAAATTGAATCCCAACAAAAAAAAATGCTTCCTCAAATAATTAAAACAAATTCAATTCCTAGTAAGGAAAATTCAGAAAACAACGAATCAGCTAACTTAGCCAATTAGTTAGAATCTGACTGATCATTTTTTACTAGAGATTTCATTGCTTCAATTGCTTCAACTCCCAGTTCATCATTTTTCGCCTCAACCCCAAGCGATGCATTGCTTTTGGCCAAATCCTCACCAAGTAATTCCATATCTTGGCCATAAAGCTCGGTCGTTTTTTTTTGTTGCTCACCGTTCATGAAAATAAAGTGCCTAAACACTAAGAAAAAAGCAACAAACAGAAATCAGAAATAATCTTCGAATTCCATTGCCAAAGCCTTATTTCAGGAGTAACAAGACCTATCAATGAACCTGTTTTATTTTATCACTAGAGGGGCAGCGCTTACTGTTGCAGCTACCGCTATATTACTAATTCCTGCTGCCGGCCAAACCGCCGAAGGATGGCTGGTTGATTGTGAAAAAGCCAAGGCTCAAGCTGCTAAGGAAGGTAAAAGTCTTTTAATGGAGTTTACCGGTTCAGATTGGTGCCCCCCCTGTAAGTCACTCGCAAAAAGTGTACTAACGCAAGATGTGTTCAAAAACGAGATTCCAAAAGATTTCGTTTTACTAAAGCTCGACAACCCTCGGGATAAATCTAAGCAAACGCCTGAGGAAATAGAACAGTACAAAACGCTTAGCAAAAAATATGGTATTCAAGGTGTTCCAACAATTTTTCTCGCAGACGCCAAAGGACGCCCTTATTGGCAAACAGTTGGTTATAGTGGTGATCCTGCAGATAAATATGTGGCGAACCTTAAAGATCAGCTTAAAACTTTAGCAAAAAGGGATGCAGCCTTTGCAAAAGCCGTAGACTCCTCTGGTTCCGAAAAAGCCAAGTATATAGCCGAGGGACTTTCCCTTGTATCTAGCGAATTAGCTCTTAATACCTACAGTGATGAAATAGCAGAGATCATCAAACTCGACGCCAAAAATGAAGCCGGACTAAAAGGCAAATACGAAGGATTAAAAAATAGTGTTAACTTTAAATCAGAACTTGAAAAAGTTATGAGATCCGGAGGTGATGATCCTAAGGCTGTCCTAGCTGCAATAGACAAGTTAATCGAAGAAAAGAAACCAACTGGCGAAGCTAAGCAAGAGGCTCTTTTCTATAAAGGATCTATATACTTCCGAGATGATAAGCCTAAAGCGAAAGTCACTTTGCTTGAAGCTCAAAAATTAGCGCCTGAAAGTGAAACTGCTAAGCGAATTACCGGAATACTAGACCGTTTCTTTAAAGAATAAGTCCTTCAATTTAAAAACAGATTCTAAAATACAACTTTTTACAAAGGCACGTTCAGCTTCTGCTGCCGTGTCTTTCTTATTATAAAAACTATTAATTTTATTCATTTTCAGCCTAAAAAGTAAAAAAAAAGGCGTTGACACTCGGTGTGTACCACGCTGTGATCCCTGCTTGTCCGTTGCTAGCAACCCTGCTTCAAAATTTAACGGCATAAATGCGCACATCCTGAATGAGCGACAAAAAATTTAACATTGCCATCGTTGGCCTCGGATTCGGGGCTGAGTTTATTCCCATTCATCAGGCACACCCAAATGCCAACCTTATTGCTGTATGTCGGCGCAATGAACTAGAGATGAATGCTGTAGCAGATCAGTTCGGGATCGAAAAACGCTACACCGACTATGATGAATTGCTTAAAGATCCTGAAATCGATGCGGTTCATATCAACTCCCCTATTCCAGATCATGCCCCACAATCCCTAAAAGCTCTTCGTGCTGGCAAACACGTTATGTGCACTGTGCCTATGGCAACAACTATCGAGGAATGTGAAGAGTTGTGTAAAGCAGTCGACGAAACGGGCCTCAAGTACATGATGGCCGAAACAGTCGTTTATAGCCGTGAATTTCTTTTTATTAAGGATCTTTATGATAAAGGCGAATTAGGTAAACTCCAATATCTTGCCGCAAGTCACCCTCAAGATATGGATGGATGGCCTAGTTACTGGGAAAAGATGATACCTATGCACTACGCCACTCACGTTGTTAGCCCTTGCCTTGGTATGGTTAATGGATTGGCGGAATACGTAAGTTGTTTTGGAAGCGGCACCGTTAGAGACGATATAGCTCAAAAAAGTGGTAACAAATTTGCTGTAGAGAGTTGCCATATCAAAATTAAAGATAGCGACCTGTCGGCACATATATGGCGCTTCCTTTACGATGTAGCTCGTCAATACCGTGAAAGCATCGATGTATATGGAAGCAAAAAGAGCTTTGAGTGGACGCTTGTCGAAGGCGAACCTAGCGTCTTACATGTAGCCAAACGTCCAGAAGCTGAAATTCCTGAAAAAGTAGAAATTCCTGACTTCGCACATTTATTACCTGAGCCAATACAAAAATTCACTCAAAGTATTGAGGATGCAGATCATCTTTCCTTTGTACAAGGTGGTGGCCATGGAGGAAGTCATCCTCATATGGTGAATGAATTCTTTAGTGCACTAGTCGAGGACCGAGATCCTTGGCCAAACGCCAAGACATCCGCTAACTGGACCTGTGTAGGCATTTGCGCCCACCAAAGTGCAGAACAAGGAGGTACTCGCATCAATCTCCCATCTTTTACTATATAAATTTTTACTCTTAAATCTAAAAACTATGACTAACGAAAACACTATAAGTGAAGTGAATGCCAAGCGGCTCCTATGGGCTGGTTTCATGGTCATTCTAGCAGCCGGTGTCGGGTTCGCCATTCGTGGCGGCATCTTCGATAATTGGGGAGACGAATATGGATTCACTGGATTACAGCTGGGTGCAATTGGCGGAATGGGATTCTCAGGATTCTGTTTTGGCATCATCATTGGAGGCGTTGTTTGCGATAAAATAGGATACGGAAAACTAGTTTTTGTTGCATTCGCTTTTCACATCCTGTCTGCAATTATAACTTTTACTGCAGGCGGAGATACAGCGTACACTAGCTTGTATTGGGGAATGTTCTGCTTTGCTTTTGCTAATGGCACTTTGGAGGCTGTTGCTAATCCTTTGGTGGCTACATTATTCCCTGAAAAACGAAACCATTACTTAAACATATTACATGCTTCTTGGCCTGCTGGAATGGTTATTGGAGGTGTGATTGGATGGGTTTTAGACGATAAACTTAATTGGAGTTGGCAACTTCAATTATCACTATATTTAATACCTACCGTTATTTATGGAATAATGTTTCTAGGTCAAAAATATCCAAAATCCGAAGCGGCTGAAAAAGGACTTAGTCTCGGAGAAATGTTCAAAGATGTCGGCATACTTGGCGGATTAATTATTTGCTATTTATTAGTATTATTTTTCCAAGGAATTCTACCTGCTGATTTAAGCTGGGTTGCGTGGATTATCGGCGGAGGGCTTTTGATCTCAATTGCTGTAATAACAGGATTTGCAGTTGGGCATTGGTTAATATTCGTACTTTTTATTGCACATGCTCTAGTCGGCGCGGTTGAATTAGGTACTGACGGTTGGATTCAAAATATCACCGGAAACATTCTAAGTTCAGAAGAAGGAAAGATTCTTTTCGTTTGGACATCATTAATGATGTTTGGCCTTCGTTTCTGTGCTCATTGGATGGAAAAAACTCTTAATCTTAAACCTGTCACTCTTCTTTTTGTTTGTGCTGTTTTAGCATGTATAGGATTAAATTTAGTTAGTACAGCAACTGCTTTCACGGGAGCCATTATTGCTTTAAGCGTATATGCTTTTGGTAAAACGTTCTTCTGGCCTACTATGTTAGCAGTTGCATCTGACAGATTTCCTAGATCAGGAGCTATTGCAATTAGTATTATGGGCGGAATTGGTATGATGTCATCGGGCTTACTAGGTTCACCTGGATTAGGTTATGCAAAAGATCGTTTTTCAGGAGAAGCACTTAACGAGAGTAATCCTGCTCTTTACCAAGAGTATAAAGCAGAAACCCCTAGCAAGTGGTTATTCTTGAATGAAGTGAACGGTATAGATGCAACAAAACTCGGTGAGATTTCAAAGAAGGAAACAGCTGAAAGAACAGACAATGAAAAAGCTGTAGCTCAAGCTTCAATTGAAGGAGATCGAAGAACACTTAAAGCTGATTCATTTATACCGGCAGCAATGGCTGTTATTTATTTATTACTATTCTTTTACTTTAAAGGTATTGGAGGATACAAGCCACTTACCATTGATGATCTTAAAAAGGAATAAATGAGATTTTAAGTTCACAAAAAGGGCGACCGAAAGGTCGCCCTTTTTTTATAATCTTATAAAGTTAAAGACCTAGCCTTCGAGTATGATAAGCAAGCCGTTGATCTGCTGTCATCGATGAAAAATCAGGACGTCCATTAACATCTTTTGGCCAGTCAGAATTGGTGACACTTTTAGATTTAGTTTCAGATCTGCTTTGTTTGGCTATGGGGTTTTTTGTTACATTTATGCTAGTTTTGCAACCATCATCCCCATAACGCATAGATTGATCAGTAAGCTCAAGATCCTTTTCTAGTGTCCGGTTTGGAATAATACCTTTGCCCTGTAATACACCATGATAGGCATGAACAGCTTCCTCTGGTAAAATCTTATCTTCAGAAATAAGTCTCAAAAACTCAATAAACGCCAACTGATGTTCGGCGTTATTAATCTTGCGACCAAAGAGAGCCAATCTTGCTCCATATTTTTTAGCATCGTGCAATAATCTAAAAGCGTCATATGTAGTCCCAGCACTACCCCCCAACACGCCAACAGCCATATTTGAATCGTACTGGCAAATCTCTTCCATATATCTTGGGCCATGATAAACAATTTTAAGAAAAACAGGCCTGCCAGCTTCAGTTATTCCAGCGAGTGTTCTTAAGATGTGATCATTAATAAACTCACCCAATTTATTCTCTGGAATTCCACTATCAGTATTAGGGTCAAAAACTTCTAAAAAGTATCGAAATTTTTTGCGCTCAGCCTCTTTACGAAATTCATGAAACATCTCTATTGTTCTTTTATCCTTCTCAAGATCATTGAGATAAGTAACCGAGTAAAGTCCCAGATTTGCACCAGGAAATTCATCAGTACTGCGATCACAATCAAGTTGACCGCACTGAATATGGTCAATACTAGCAGACCGAAATGGCTGAGCAGGCTGACTCAAATAATTGCCATGCCGTACAGCCCACACATCAGTTGCATCATTTGCCCTAGCAGCTGGAGTAATGTGTGAATTACTAAAGAGCCCCTCCTTAATAGTAAGCTGTTCATTAACATGGGCTGACATAAGCATAATATCAACCAAACCTTGCGCCACAACTTCACGAATAATGTCTAAAAATTCGGGTAAATTACGATGACCAAACTCGTCACGAGTCCAGATTTCAGGCGAAAACTGTGCTGGATGTAATCCCAACTTTGAAAGATAACGGCGCTTACCAAGTGCTGGAATACCAAAAGCCATATCCGGATCCTTCGCATCGGCAATGATGAATGAATCTCGCGCCGCAGGGTTTTCCCTGTAAGCTGCAAGCTTGGAGTCTAGCGATTTCATTAGGCTCTCATCATAGAGCTAAAAAACTCAACCCTTAAGGCGATTAAGAATTTCATCTGTAACTGCTTTCACAACTGTTTCAGCCTCTGGATCAGTTGCTTGATTAGCATTCCCTACAGATTGATTAGGCACCTCACATGTAACACCTGGGCGCCACTCATTATTATCACACAACTCACATTCCTTTAAACCAATTCGTGGGTCAGGAACGCCCAACTTTTGTTTTATGTCCAGAAGATCCTTTAAGTGTTTAGGTGAGAATTGTTTTGGCTTAACCCCTAGCTGAGTCGTAACAAGTACAGTTCGGCAATAGGCTTCAACAATCTCCATCTTGAAATATGCATCCTCAATGGCATTACTCCAAGAAACAACTCCGTGGTTCTCCATTAAAACAGTGTTATGCTGATCAACTAACTCTGCAACCTTAAGTCCCATCTCAGGAGTACCCGGTGTTTCATAAGGTGCAATCGGAACACGCCCAATAAAAACTTCTATCTCAGGAATCATACAAGTTGGTGGTTGTACTCCCGCCACTGCAAATCCGGTTGCATAAGGAGGATGCGCATGGGAAACAGCTCTTGCCTTTGGCTGTGCCTTCATGATCGAAAGGTGCATTAGAATTTCACTAGTGCGATTCTTAATGCCTGCTAATTGATTTCCTTCAAGATCTACCAAACATAAATCTTCCGGTTTCATAAAACCTTTGGAGACAAGAGTAGGAGTGCAAAGCACGACATCTTCAGTTAAACGAATAGAAAGATTACCACCATTTCCATCAACATATGCCCGCTGCCACAAACGACGTCCCACATCACAAATCTGCTCCTTTAATTCATGTACTGCAGGACTATTAAACAACCTTTCAATATCTGTTTTTGAGGAGTTTGCCCGAACAGATTGATCAATTCCATTTTCGTCTAGCGCCCCATTATTTTTAGATGTTGTAGCCGAGACATGGCCTCCAGATCTCTTGACGAGCTTCACATCTAATTCATTAAGGCGATCACGTGCTGAAGGAGTAATTACCGCATTCGAAGGAATGCTTTCAAGTCCTCCTCCTCGATGTAGTTCTTCAATATCCTTTACACTATAAACTTTCTTCATTTGATATTTAAATTATTTCTTTGGTTGATGATTCACACTATCTACAAGAGCAACATTAATTGCGTCTATTGGAGTTCGTTCCGTAAACGGAGATGCCGCTTCCCTCCCCTCAATAAATCCAATTGTCTGTCCAACATCTCCACCAAGTGCATCATAAACTACTAAACTCGGTTCTGCTGTAATACCCTTTGGAGGATTATCGCCGCTCTGAAACTGATCACGGGTATAAGGGTTAACGATTAGCCAACGTCCACCTTCAAAAGCTGAAATTGACTGACTGAAGGTTACACGTCCAATAACTTTACCTAATCTCATGCTCTTTTTTCTTCCTCCATTCGGTCTATTATTCCAGTTATCATCATTCGAACTGGACTGCGTTTATCTCCTACCACGTTTCTTGCAGCAGCACCATCAGACGTTACAACCACTCGCTGATGCATTCCTGCACCATAAGGGTCAATGGCAATAATAGGTGTACCATCATTTTCACCCTCGAGATCAATTGGCTGACAAACAACCATTCGCCAACCATCAAGGCTTGAATGCTTGCGTGTTGCAACAACGTTACCTTCAACTCGAGCAAGGCGCATATCTAGTATATTCTTAAGTTATCAACCATAACACAGCGACGCACACGGGTGAATGTTCTCGGATTAGTCACGCCTTCTCCAGTCGGGGTTGCAATTGAAAAACTTAAGTAACCTTCACCTCCCAAACCTAAGCCAGCCATAGAAGGGCCATTCTTAACAAATAGTGTGGTATCAAGCGCTCGCCCCATAGCTGTCATATTATTGACATCGTGCGAGTGGATGATCGCCGTATGGCGATAATTGTGCTCTGACTTCTTTGCTGCAGCGATACCTTCATCAATAGTACGAACACGAACTATCGGAAGCATTGGCATCATCTGCTCTTCTTCAACAAAAAGATGATCAGGACGTGTCTCTGCAAAAAGCAGTTGTGTTCCAGAAGATACATTGACACCGGCAGCCTGAGCCAAAACTGAGACATCCTTACCTATAAAATCCTTATTCGTTGCAGCATGGCCACACCCTGCGCCTTTTCCTTCTGGAAATACAAATGCAGCTTGCGTCAATGCATCAAGCTGAGAGTTATTTAATCGGACCGCAGCGTGACGCTCCATTGCGCCCATGAAATCATCAGCGATACTATCCAAAACAAATATCTGTTTTTCACCAATGCAAAGAAGATTATTGTCATAGCTTGCCCCCTGCACTACACAGCGCGCTGCACGATCTATATCTGCCGTATTATCGACAAGTACAGGAGGGTTGCCTGGTCCTGCACAGATGGCTCGCTTTCCCGTCTTCATTGCAGCCGCAACAACTCCTGGCCCGCCAGTGACACACAACAAACGAACGTTTTCGTTGCCGCACATTTCCTTAAACGAATCAAAAGTTGGTTGCTCGATTATACATGCAATGTTTTCGATACCAATTGAACGATAAATTGCTTCATTAAATTTACGAACTGCCATTGCAGCACACTGAGCAGCGGCTGGATGAGCGTTGAATACCACTGCATTACCTGCTGCAACAATATTAACAATATTCCCAGCAAGTGTAGGGATCGAATGAGTAGAAGGAGTAACTGCACCAACTACACCAAATGGAGTATACTCTTCCAATGTGATTCCATTATCTCCGCTTCGCCCTTCAGGCCTAAGCCACTCAACACCAGGAACATCACGAATAATATGAAGCTTCTCGATCTTATGATCTAATCGTCCGATTTTGGATTCCTCAAGCTCAATTCGCCCCCAATCATCAGCATTGGTCTCACACATGCCTTTAACGATTTCAATGATTTTTCGGCGCGCCCCAATACCCTGATTTCGTAGTTGAATAAAAGCCTCTGCAGCTGCTTCGCAGGCGTCATTTGCATTTTTAAAAACACCAAAATCCTTACTACTGCTGCCTTTGCCGCTGCAGCCACAAGATCCATTATCACTTTTTACATCTTGAATGGAAGAGTCACCACCCAAGCGCCCTAAAACATCTTGGATGACATCTTTGATCAACTCTTCGTTAACTGCATTAGCCATATTGATTCCTATAAGTTATATTATTTATTATGATCAATCAGATTTAGATATGATCGTCTTTTTTTGCATCAAAAATTATCTGACCTAGTACATCCACAGTGTCAACAATGCCCACAACTACAGCATCCACAGGTGCGCTCTTCATGTTTGGCGCCAACCGCGCAGAACTGCCTTGGGTAAACATTATTAACTCCCCTTCTCCGGCACCAACAGAGTCGACTGCTATAATTGTATTTTTTCCGGGGCGAAATTTGGCTGGATCGCTTTCGTCAACCAATTGAGGACGAACAAGAAGTAACTTTCGGCCACTCAATGCTTCATCCTTCTTGGTCGCGACAACTGACCCCTCTACTCGGGCAAGGAACATTCCTGTACCTCCTTATTTCTTGGTTTTTGGTAAAACCGTAGCGACGTCACTATGTGGACGCGCTATTACGTGCACACTTACAACTTCACCTCCAATGGCTTTAACGGCTTCCGCACCAGCATCAGTTGCGGCTTTCACTGCAGCAACATCTCCGGTAACACAGGCGCTAACGAGAGCATTGCCAACTTGCTGCATCGGCCCAGACAACTCCACATTTGCGGATTTTAGCATGGCGTCGGTTCCTTCAACCAAGGCAACAAGGCCTCGAGTTTCTATCAATCCTATAGCTTGTTGAGACATATTATTTCTTTGTTTTTGTTATTTTAAAAAAAGTTAGTTTTGTTTGTTTTCTAAAAATCGCTTCACTTCACGAGCCACCACTAGCTCCTCATTAGTTGGTATTACCAACACCTTAACTGTAGAATTTTCCGAGCTAATAATGGCTTCTTCTGCTTTTATGGAACTATTCTTGGATGGATCCAATTCAATTCCTATCTGGTCCATATTTGCACAAATTTCTGCACGAATTTCTGCACGGTTTTCACCAATTCCAGCAGTAAACACGAGAGCATCTAGTCCATTGAGTTGAGCCATGTATGCTCCAATCCAGTGGCGTACTGATTTCACAAATACTTCCAAAGCCAATCGAGCATTTGCATCTCCACTGTCTGCCGCAGATTGTATATCGCGAATATCATTGTACTTTCCGCTCAATCCCTTAAGCCCACTCTCATTACACAACGCATGTTCAACTTCATCAACCGAGAGACCGTCTCGTCGCATCATGTGAAGCACAGCCATAGAGTCTAGATCCCCTACACGATTATTATGTGGTAAACCAGACTGAGGGCTTAGGCCCATACTATTACCAATTGCCGCTCCATTGAGAATACCAGTAACAGAAGAACTACCACCAAGGTGACATGAAACCACTCTGAACATTGAACCCTCAACTTGTGAACTCACCTCATCAACATAAAGATTACGCGCACGGCTAGCCACGTCTTCTCGACCTAGAATTTCTGCTGACCTTTCCGCAATAAACTTGTGACTTGCTCCATGAAAACCCCATCGCCGGACTCCAGCATCA
>Ga0163179_10002294_pt1 | contig 13406 bp, 8 predicted proteins | sample AtlANTMetagenome_FD_109643 | JGI IMG/M metagenome (GOLD analysis project Ga0163179, IMG submission 109643) | Marine eukaryotic phytoplankton communities from the Atlantic Ocean - Atlantic ANT 2 Metagenome | ecosystem: Environmental > Aquatic > Marine > Oceanic | place: North Atlantic Ocean...
CTCATGGTTTTGATGAGGATCATCAAGTGATTGTTCGCCTTTCAATCGTGAAATTTGTTTGTATCTAACCCGAGCGATCAAGCACAAGCAAGCCGGGAGCACAGCCCATTGGGCATCGATCACCACACCCACACGCGATCACGATTTTCTTTCCGGGGCCGAGACTGACTGTCTCGGGTCGGTTACGGCCCATCTTCTGTGACAGGACCGATTCATCAATGACAGCTGTGAGCCTATTTAGCGAAAAAGTCGTCCTCGGAGAGAGGCCGCGCCAAATCGTGCCAGCAACGATTGACATCGCGGCAGGTCAAATCACCAATGTCACGCCCCAACCCAGACAGGCCCTCAAGGCTTTACCAGACGTTGATCTCGGCACGATGCTTATCGCCCCTGCCTTTATCAACAGCCACACTCATCTTCCCATGGTTGCGCTCAGAGGCATTGGAGGCTTGAGTTCTCTGCGTGGCAACGTGGTTGAAGATCTGTATTTCAAGATCGAACAGAAACTCACTGCTGAAGACATCCGTGCCTTCGCTCGAATGGGTGCATACGAGTGCTTGCTTGGCGGCACGGGCACGGTCTGGGACCACTATTATTGCGCCACCGCTGTGGCCGAAGCAATGGCTGAGGTGGGGTTGGGCGGCGTGCTCGCCCCCACTCTTCAAGACATCAGTGGACCGGGTGTAATTCGACTCGACAAGCAGCTAGCCGAAACGAAGGAGATCGACGATAATTGGTCATCTAAAGGCATTTATGCGGCTTTGGGTCCACACGCGACTGACACCGTCTCCGATGCCCTTTGGACTCGCGTCGCCGATCTCGCTGAGACGCGAAACCTCCCCATCCACGTTCACTTGGCACAGAGTCCAGACGAATTCTCTCGCGCCCAAAGCCGTCATGGTCACCCGCCATTGCGACACCTTATCGAATTGGGGGTCCTGGACGCCGCACCTCAGTCTATGCTCGTCCACGGCCTATATGTTTCCAACGACGAGATCAACGCACTTCCCCAAGATCGCGTGGCGCTGGGATATTGCCCCGCCTCCCAGGCCCAGTTTGATTTTCCCGCTGATGTGTTTGCCTGGGAGAGTGCCGGTGTCAAGACGGCGTTGGGAACCGATGCTGGCGCGTGTAACGACACCATCGATATTCAAGCCGAACTCCGCGCACTCGCCATCGGCACCGGTTTTGGGCTGACTCAAAGTCGCCATCGACAAGACTTCGCGCAAGCACCCAGTCAAGAAAACCTCAGCGCACTCATCTCACACCGTCGCACTGACCACGCCGCACGCAAGTCGCCCGACGATGTGCTTGACTCGGTATGGACAGTTCCTGGGCGGATGCATCCCAAGGTGCGGCTCGGAGAGATTACACCGGGGGCCGGAGCCAACTTGGTGGTCATCGATCTCGACCACCCGGCTTTATGGCCAGCAACTGACCCCCTGCACGCTTTGGTTTACAATCGATGCACAAGCGCTATCCATGGGCTGATGGTGGGTGGCAAATGGATCGGTCAACGCGGTCAATTTGCTCAAAGTTTGATCCAAAGTACGCACTATAAAGAGTCGGTCACCGAAGCCACAGCCCGGCTCTCCGCGCTCCTCAAGCGAGCCAACCTGTAGGCGAGTTTCGTATTTGTCTCTCCGACAAGATCGTTGAGGTGTATGATGATGCCCTGGGAGGTATGATGGTCGTTGTGTGGACACTTGTCATGTTGGCCTGCCAGCAAGACCCAGACCCCGATTTGACCTTGGTGACCACACAGACCCAGGTTGTCACCGAGTCAAATGGTGGTGCCACCATTGAAATACCCATCAAGCCAGGCGTGACTTCATTTCTGTTGACCGTTTCGACTACACAGCGAATCGCCGTCCGAACCGTCACTGATCCCGACGGCGTCATTGTTCTCGACCCCACACAGTGGTCCGATAATCAAAGTCTCACCGAAGCCATCTTCGTCAGTGGGCACGACGCGGTGCTCAATTGGCCCGCACGAAGTGACGATGGGCCGCTCAAGCAAGGCACTTACGAAGTCTTGGTCGCCGTCGTCGACGACAACCTCGAACTGATGAGTGGGCAGACTGTTGACGCGGTGATTCAAACCCGCACAGATGCCAACCTGTTCAATGGTACCGTGTCAATCGAACTGATGTATGCCGCAGGCGTCGCAGACAACGCAAACGTTGTCGAAGCAACCGAGGCTGCCGTCACGCGCTGGGCGAAGATTTGGGGTGAGGCCGGTCTAAACCTTAATGTCAGATACACTCAAGATACCATCGATGCCAATCTCCCTGATCTCTACAATCAAGGCAGCCAAATCATAACAGCGGTCAGCGATAGCGGTAACGACGATGACATCTTGGTCATCGTGGGTGAGCAGATCGGTGGACAAGACAACATCTATGGATACTCCGGCGGAATCCCCGGACCCCTCACAGGAAGTGAACGTGGAGCGGTCTTGATATCTTGGTTGGCCAACGCTGGCGGTGACGGTGTTTTCGATGATGCCGACATTATGTTGTACGGTGAGACCCTCGCACACGAGGTGGGTCATTACCTCGGGTTGTTTCATCCCGTTGAAGACGGCTGGCTTCACTGGGATGCTCTCTCGGACACACCCGCGTGCCAAACCACAGTCGAATGTCAAAATAATTTAGGGGACAACCTGATGTTTCCCTATCCAATATGTGATTGGGACACCTGTACCCCACAAGAAGTCCTCACCACCGAACAGCGCCACGTCTGTCACCGGTATACCGGCACATTGTAGTCCTGCGGCCCGGTTGAGTACACCATCAGCAGCCCTCTGGTGCAACACATGGACCAACAAAGTGCAGAGGTCTACAGTTCTTTGACACCTGTATTTTCTCAATGGTGTAGGAATACCCTCACGTAGACTTGCCGTCCAAGTCACGCGGAGGAGACATGGGTTGTCTGATATTAACAGCAGCATTGATTGGTCACGGGTGGGCAAATCCACCTCATGCCTACGATGAATGGACACCAAGTGATGATCCCGAACAAAACGAAGAACTGATCATCAACGAGTGGGATGAATCACTTCCTGTGGTTGGCGGAACGCCGGTACCCCAGGGTCGTTGGGACGACGCTGCTGGTGTGGTGTTCAACTCCCAATATGTGGGCTGCACTGGCGTGCTCATCGCGCCCAATCTGGCTCTAACGGCCGGGCACTGCGCCGGTGGCATCAGCCATGTGATGCTCGGATCCAAAGACTACTATCAAGACTCTGGAGAGATCATCGCCGTCGCCCAAACCCGTAAGTACGGTGACGTTTATGACGGCATCGACGTCGCGCTGCTTATTTTGGAAGAAGATGCTCTGACCAAGCCGCGAATCATCGCCAGCGATTGTATCGTTGATGAATACTTAGACAATGACTCTGACGTCGCCGTCGTCGGCTATGGAAATACCCAATCAAACGGCAGTGGCGGTACATCAACTCTGCATGAGGGCGACACATTCGTTCAAGATTACGACTGCTCAGAAGATTACATCGACGGGATGTACACCGGATGCAATCCGTCGGTTCGACCCGGTGGGGAAATTGCGGCAGGTGGAAACGAGGTGGATGCTTGTTTTGGCGATTCTGGTGGTCCGCTGTATTTATACACGCCCATCGGGGAATTTCTCATTGGTATTACTTCGCGTGCCTACGCAGGATCACCTGGAAACCAACCTTGCATGTATGGCGGGATCTATGGAAGACCCGACTACATCATCGACTGGATTGAAGAAGAGTCCGGTGAGACACTCGATCGACCTCAATGCAATGCGCCGCCCGAACTCAGCGCAGCGGTAATTGAAACAGGTATCGGTGGCAGAGGATCCACAGTGATTGTGGTAGAAGACGAAGATGGGGAGCCCGGGGAGCACATCTTCGCCCTCGCCGAAGCAGCTGAACACGGCGAAGTATGGGTGCTTGAGGATGGAACGGTCAAATACAATGCAAATGGTCTTTTTGGCGGTAGCGACTCATTTGTGGTCCAAGTCACCGATGCTGGAGACCCCGAATACGATACCAGCCCACCCATCTCTGTCGACATCGACATCGAAGTTGTCGGCGGTGGATGCGCATGCGCCACCAACACGCGACCCTGGTCCATGGCGGCTTTATTGGTACTCTTGCCTCTCGTGCTTCTCAGACGCCAACGCGACTAAGAAGTCTCGTGTCCGCAGGGTGTGACCCCTAACAAAACTATTAGATGGTTCACCGCTGTTCTTCTTCTTCTTCTTCCTCCCATCCACCTGAGTCACAGTCTCCACCATCGTTGTCGTAACAGGTGAGATCGCAGCCCCAGACTTGATCTTCGCAGTCGGCATAGCCATCCCCGATCCAAGCCTTGTTACAGCAGGCGTCCTCGGGTTGGCCGGAACAGTTGGGCACTTGAAACTCACCACAGATCAACACTTCACAGGTGCCTTCGAACAAGGGGTAGTCGAGCGTGCATGAGGCGTGCTCCCAGCCGTCTGAATCGGTCATCGTCCAGACATTACCGTTCCATCCATCACCGAATGAGTCAGACATGGAGAGTTGGTAGGTGCCGGGAATTAATGAAGTCGTCTCGGCATAAGGCGCACCACCCGACAAGCCTGTCCCAACCAGCGACCATGACACCTCAGCTTGCCAACTGCCATCATCACAAGCCACATCAAACTGTAAGCCCGGACACTCGCCTGCTTCTTCGCAGGCCGAACAGTCGATACCATATCCCTCAAGTTCTTCACAGTGATACGGAGATTCCAAGCCGATATAATAGCCACACGGCGTGTCTTCCTGACATGTACTCAGATCAACACGTGTCAGCTCAAAGTCCTGTTCATGGGTGTAGGACTGACTAGTAACGTAGGACCCCATTCCATTGTTTTGGACCCCATAATCAAGCGATTCCAGATCAAACCACCACCATTTGTTATCCAGGTCCGAGACAAGCTGCATGCGCAAGTCGACTTCATAGTTATTGACGTAACTACATGCTGCAAAGTCCCCCTGCCCAGGGTAAATATACTGCTCCCCAAGATTCAAGTCCCAAGTTGCAAAATCCTGGAACAACCACTCAGGGGTGAGGATTAAGTCTGCTTGACCATCACTCTTCACAACCAGGAATGTCGGATAACCAGATGCCTCGCCCAAGCAGTCTGTTTCGGCATCTAGACGGTACGTTCCAACAACCTCATCTTGCGCCCAAGCACACTCGCCTGCTTCTTCGCATAGCGAGCAGTCATAGCCATACTCGCTCTCAAGCTCGTAGCAAGTGTAACCTGCATCGAGAAGAGACCCGCAACCTCCGTCATTGTACCCACACTCCGCCGGACACTCGTTGTCGGAATAGCAAACCGAACAGTCTATTCCCCAGTTCTCTTCTAAATCAGCACACCCCTCTCCCTCGTCTACGTATTGCAGCACCAGCGCACAGGGTGTGGCTACTGGAAATCCCTCGGGATAGTCCTCCGAAGAGAATCCATCGGTGTGTGACAGATCACATGTATTGGTATCCACACGCATAAAAATGATATCCAATTCATGGGAAAAGCTCGATTGATCGACCAAACTATTTCCCATACCCACACTCACAGCACCCGACTGCAGCGTGGTGATGTCAAACCACATGGTAAGTCCTTCATCTCGGATCTCTCCTTCTGAGAAGTTCAGTGTGACGAGCACATCCACATCAAATTCATCGCCGTAAAAACACTCGGTCGCTCCCTGAGTGATGGCAACAGGGCCAATATCAAACTGCCACGCCCCCACATTATCCATCCAGCCGTTGTCGCTGAACATGTCAACGCTAAAATCGCTTTTTAGCGTAAACCAAGCCGGTTCATCATTGTATTCATCACAACCGCTACTGCCGTAAGCCACGTAAGTGCCCACAACTTCAGCGGCAGAGTAATGGTCATCACATGCACCTTCTGCATCACACACTGAGCAGTCATGCCCCTGTGCTTCAGCTTCAGCGCACGAATACGATCCATCCAATACCAACGCACCACAAGTGGTCTCGTCGCAATCATCGCACGCGGAACCATTTCCCCCGCAAATACCACAGGCGTCGTAGGGATTTGAATTGATGCTGGTGTTTGGGCAGCTTGGCCAACTGTCCCCATTGTTACAAAAACCATCGGAGTCAGTATCTTCACCATCATTAGCCATGTTGAACGACCCGTTTATGCAATCATCACAACCATCGCTATCTTGATCTGAGCACTGATAGGGATCGTTGTCTACCGAGTCAACGACGTCGTTGACCCCGTCGTTGTCGTCATCAGGATCGCCGACGTCACACAAGCCATCGCCATCGGTGTCCGTGCCATCGTTGGATGTGCTGTATTGACCTTGAGAACAGTCATCACAGTTGTCACCATCGTCATCTGAACACTCGTTGACGTCGTAATTGTCCGAGTCAACACCATTTGTTGCACCATCTCCATCGATGTCGTTGTCACCATCGTCGCACAATCCATCACCATCGGTGTCCGTGCCATCGTTGGATGTGTTGTACTGACCCTGAGAACAGTCATCGCAGGAATCCGCGTCATTGTCCCCACAAACCAACGGATTCAATGGCGCGTTGTCTGCGTCATCTGGTGAACCGTCGCCGTCATCATCCTCATCGCCAATGTCACACAGCCCGTCACCATCGGTGTCCGTGCCATCAGCGTTTGGATTGTAGTAGCCGTAGGTACAATCATCACATTGATCGACATCGACATCTGAGCAAATATTGGGATTGCTGTCATCGGAGTCTGCCGAATCTTGAACGGCGTCATTGTCATCGTCTGGGTCACCCGCATCACAATCTCCATCGCCATCGTAATCAGATCCGTCATTGGCTGGATTGTATGATCCGCTCGCACAATCATCGCAGGTGTCCATGTCGTTGTCTGAGCAGACATTGGCGTTGTTGTCATCGGCGTCTTCGGCATCATCGACGTTATCATTATCATCGTCATCGTCACCCAAATCACACTGACCATCGCCATCGTAATCAGCGCCGTCATTGGCTGGATCAAACGACCCACTCTGGCAATCCTCACAGCCGTCATTATCGGTGTCTGAGCACACATACTCATTGCCGTCATCGCTGTCGCTCCAATCGGGAACGCCATCGTTGTCGTCATCGGTATCCTCTTCATCGCAGATTCCATCGCCGTCGCTGTCTGCGTTTTCATCCAAGAGATCCCCATCGCAGTCGCTGTCTGTTCCGTCACACAAATCGACGGCCCCTGGATGCACGTTGGACTTGGTGTCATTGCAATCGGTGTTGTCGGTCACATACCCTTTCGGTGGATCACACCCGATGTACTCTGTCTCTGGGTCTCCATATCCATCTAAATCACCGTCTTGATACCACAACAATTCAAAGCCCTCATCGATCTGATCATCACAGTTGTTATCGATGTCGTCACAGAGTTCTTGGGCGTCGGGGTGAATGGCCGGATCGGAATCGTCACAATCCACATCGGCATCGTAGCCATCACCGTCAGCATCAGCATCAGCATCAGCATCAGATCCCGTCTCAACTGCTTCGGGTTCGGTCGATTCTGGCTCCACGACTTCAAGTTCAGACCCATCGCTGGAATCATCCTTATCTGCGCAAGCACTCAAGCCAAGAAATATAACGAAAAACCACCGCATAAGAACCCTCGTTTACCATTGACTCCTCGTGAGCCAAAGACGACACCATCATCACCCATCACTCTTCCCAGCAATGGTCGATGTTGCTTGGTTACGCTAACAGATGAAGCGGGCCATTTACAACAAACAACCCCAATACCTATCTCTTTTTGAGTCAAGAAACCGGACGGAGAGGCTGGATCAGCGGTACCACCACCGCCACCGAAGTGAACCCGTGAGCAGGGGGAATGTGCTGATAGCACACCATTAAGCGGTGCCACATACAACAACCCGCCATCACAAATCGCAGTCAATTGGACCCAACTTCAAGCTTTGATCTTCAGCCAAGCCAAAGTGTGATGTGGTCCATTTTGATGTGGCTGGGTATGTCCATGGGGAGCGCAACCGGTTCCACCAGCCGAAAGAAGGCCCCATCCAACGCAGCGCCATCCTCAGTCCCTGTCGTCGCTGGCGATATAGACTCGACCGTCGCTGGACATCAGGTCAAACGGTATGTTTCATCGGGTTGAACCCATCAACAGCCGATGAGACCACTGATGATCCAACATTGCGTCGATGCATCGGTTTCGCCAGCAAGTGGGGTTACGGCAGTCTATTCATGGTTAATTTATATGCCCTTCGTGCGACTGACCCTTCATTACTTTGGCAGAAACCTCATAAGACCCGTGTCGGTCCACATTGGCAACAGCACTTCTTGGACGCCGTGACCCAAACCGACTGTGTGGTGACCTGTTGGGGAGGCTTCTCTAAAGGCCGGGTGATGGACTGCCGTCAGGGGCAACGTCACGCCAATCATACCCTCGCGTTGCTTCACACGAACAACATTGAATTTTCTCATCTCGGCCTGACCCGTGGTCACCAACCCAAACACCCTTTGTATCTGGCCAAGGACACTCCGCTTAGCAAGTGGTGCTGGCGACCAGAATCCGATTCATTGGCGTGATCTCAGGGGGTATAGACAACCACTCCACTCGATAGCCTTCGCGCTCCAATCGATAGGTCCGATCGATGTCTGTGGACAACTCTGCCCCCACCGCTTTGCGAACAGATCGAGGCACACCCCGACTGGTTTGAAAATAACAACACGGCATGACAGCGATCGGCCCAGACAACGCCAACGCCACATCCAAACACCAGTCAGTGCGAACGCCACAAGCATGAACAGCCACGATCCCACATCCGGGACGCAGATGGCTGCTCGCCTCCTCGACGGGGACTTCAAGGTAGTGTGTCTTGTCTTTGACCCAAGGCGCTACTTCCATGACCGATTCGTATACCGCGTCGTGGTTTCCCGGGCGCTGGTGATCCAACAAAACGACATGTTCCACAGTCCGTTCAAACGCCGCGAACAGCAGCCCAGTCAGCCCATGTCCGCAACACAAGTCGGCCATAACAGGTGAACGCACACGTTTTCGGACCCGCATGTAAAACTCAAAGCTTTCAAAAACCTCCTTGATGGGCACCGCTCGACGTCTACTCAGTGCCAACGCCAACCTATCCATATGCCGAGTCTCTTGAAAACAAGGAGCAATTCGATGACTAATGCGGTGCTTGAGGCCTGTATTCTTCCTCATGTCAGGGTCGTTAAATTGGCGAAACGCCTTAAATGCCACCGGTGAAGTCATTGGACTGGTATCCCGCGATCCCGCTTATATGTCAAACCTAAGGGCTGTCTTAAAGCAGATATCGATATCTACAGATTGACCGACAGCGGTGCTCCGAAATAGACAACTGACTCAAATCTCATACAGAGACCACAATGAGCGCCTCCGACGACAAATCTGCTGCTGGTAACTTCATCCGAGAGATTATCACCGAGCACGTCTCCACCAAGCGCTACAAGAACATCGTGACGCGATTTCCACCGGAACCAAACGGCTACCTACACATCGGACACGCCAAAGCAATTTGCGTTAATTTCGGTCTAGCTGGTGCATTCTCGGGGCGTTGTCATCTGCGGATGGACGACACCAATCCCGAAACAGAGGACACAGAATACGTCGAGTCCATCAAAAATGACATCGCTTGGTTGGGCTACAACTGGGGCGAGCACCTTTACTTTGCAAGTGACTATTTCCAGAAACTGTACCAATACGCCATCACACTCATACAACAAGGTGACGCCTACGTTGACTCACTCAACGAAGAGGAAATCCGCGTCCACCGGGGAACCGTTAAACAGGCTGGGACGCCATCTGAGTTTCGGGATCGAACAGTCACCGAAAATATCGATCTGTTTCAGCAAATGCGGGATGGAAAACACCCTGACGGCGCCCATGTGTTGCGCGCCAAAATCGATCTGTCACATACCAACATGAAGATGAGAGATCCCCTGCTGTACCGCATCCGTCATGCTGTTCATCACCGGACGGGCAATCAGTGGTGCATCTACCCGATGTATGACTACGCTCACTGCATTTCAGATGCAATCGAAGGTATCACTCACTCATTGTGCACCCTCGAATTCGACAACAACCGGGAAATCTATGACTGGCTCTTGGAAAAACTGGGTTTTCCGAGCCAAAGCCGACCACATCAATACGAATTCGCACGACTCGCTCTCACTTACACCATCACCAGCAAACGAAAACTACGACAACTGGTCGAAGAGGGACATGTCAACGGCTGGGATGACCCCCGAATGCCGACCCTAGCGGGTATCCGACGTCGCGGCATTCCACCGTCGAGTCTGCGGACGTTCTGCGAAAGAATCGGTGTATCCAAGTCCAACAGTCTCAATCAAATGAGTCAATTCGAACATGTCCTGCGCGAGGAGCTCAACGCAAGTAGCCCCCGTATGATGGCTGTGCTCGACCCCATAAAAGTGATCATCAAAAATTACCCAGAAGGACAAACAGAGTCACTGAATGCGCCGCTGTTTCCCGAAGGGGACACGCAGATCACGCGAACAGTGCCCTTTGGACGAGAGATCTACATCGAGCGCGATGACTTTATGATCAACCCCTCCAAGAAATTCTTCCGTCTCGCGCCGGGTCGAGAGGTTCGATTGCGCTACGGTTACTTCATCACCTGCACTCAGGTCCAGACCGACTCAAACGGCGATCTCACCGCTCTGGTCTGCACATATGACCCAGACACAAAAGGCGGCAATGCTCCTGACGGACGAAAGGTCAAAGCCACACTGCACTGGGTACACGCCGACTCATCTATCAATGGTGAGGTCCGCCTTTACGACAGGCTATTTTCTGTTGACCAACCTGGTGCCAACGACACCAACCTCCTCGATCAACTCAATCCCGCTTCTCTGACGAGAGTCACACAAGCCAAACTTGAGCCTGCCTTGGCTCGACTCTCAGCTCAAACTCGAGTTCAATTCGAGCGGAAGGGCTACTTCTTCACTGACCCTATCGATCACAGCCAAAGCGCACCCGTATTCAACCGAATCATCTCACTTAAAGACACATGGAAACGCATCAAGACGGGTGGTGTTGCGACGCCTATCGCACCCAAGATCAAAAAGAAGCGCATTATGAAGCGCGTTCTGGATGCCAACGAAGTCCGCGAGGGAAAATCTGCCAAGTTAGCAGAACGCTTTGACGCGTATTTGGCGCTGGGCCTAAACGTCGAGACCGCGCACCTCATCACAGGATCGGAACATCTGTGTTCGGTTTTCGATGATGCTCGAGCGGTGCATGACAATGCTTCTAGTCTGTCCAATTGGATGACCAACGAGGTCATGGCTGTCCTCAAAAGTCGACTAATCACCGACCTGAACATGGATGGTGCCAATCTGGGACGTCTGGTCAAAATGGTTGATGACGCCCACATTTCTAGCCGGACTGCAAAACAGGTGTTCAGTCAGATTATCGAAACCGGTGAAGACCCCGTGATGGTCGTAAAGAGAGATGGGCTTCAACAGATTTCTGATCCAAATGTACTCGGCGTCATTGTCGACACTGTACTGACGGACCATCAAACAGTGGTTGACGACTATAAATCCGGTAATACTCGTCGAAGAGGCATGCTTATTGGCTTGGTCATGAAGGCCTCCAAGGGGTTGGCCAACCCACAAGTTTTGGACAAGGTTCTCAACGACAAGTTGTCTTAGGTTTACCGGTCCCGGCGCTTTCTTCGATGCCGTTTGGGCTTGTCGAGACGGTCCATGTATTGGCGACGCCGTTTGTCTTGGATCTCAATCTCATGAGACAACTTGAGATAACTCGCCCACCGTTGAGGTCGCAGGGCACCCTCTTCGAGGGCAGCAGCCACCTCGCATCCCGGCTCGCCGCTGTGGCGACAGTTCGAAAATCGACACGAAGATATTAACGACACCACATCGCTAAACACCTCATTGAGTCCATCCGAACTCCACAATTGAAGCTCTCGCATGCCTGGTGTGTCCACCAAAACACCCCGATTCTCCGGGAGAACAAACAGTTCTCGGTGGCTGGTCGTGTGGCGCCCACGCGCGTCTGTCTGTCGAACTTCCGCTGTTACTTGGGCGTCACTGCCAAGCAACGCATTCAAGATCGTCGACTTACCAACACCAGAAGAGCCCACCAACGCTATCGTCCGACCCTTTCCCAACTGATCAGTCAGCGCATCTAGTCCCTCCCCAGACACCGCGCTGGTAAACAACACTGGAGAATTCGTCACTAAGGCGACCTGCTCACGATATGCATCGATTTCCGAGGGATTCAGATCGGTCTTGTTCACGACAACTACTGCAGCGGCCCCCGAGGCGCCGATGGCGATAAGATACCTCTCCAAACGCCTTGGATTAAACTCCTGGTTCATCGAAGTCACGACGAACACGGTGTCCAAATTAGCAGCCACCAATTGTGGTTCTGGGCGATCGCCTGCTGCTTGGCGCATCAGAGCTGTTTTTCGGTCGAGTACAGCAACCACGTGAGCGAGATCGTTGCCAACAGAGGGTCGAAATGCCACCCAGTCGCCAACGCCTGGCCGCGCCAAGCTCGAAGTCTTTTTGCGCATTCGTTGCGGAGGCCACGCCTCAACGCTTCCTCCTTCCCACAACAACTGGTACCGTCCCCGATGCTCCACACTCACACGAGCAGGTTTCAGGCTGGAATCATCCATGCCATCGAATGCATCTTGAAAATGTGGGCTCCAGCCCAACCTGATTAGAGTCTGCGTCACAAAACGCCTCACAGTCATTCAAACAAAGAGATTGGTTACCTCGTTGTACCTCTCCGACAAGCACAAAGCCCCAACGAGTGTCCAATATAGACCAAAATTAACCCCATCGATAGCACCTAATAACAACCGTTTTACGCCAATTACACGTAAATAATAAGAACAACATAAGAAGGGTTTGCAAAAGATACGTTGTAATCTCTTAGTGGGTGCAAACCCCCCTGGTGGTGATGATCGACGGGTATGAATCAACACCACCAGGGGGGTTCCATAATTTGGTCACGACAGTACCAAGACGAGACTTGGCCATCAACAAGGACATCCCCAAACCATCCCTGATGCTGCTGATGCGGCGGTCCAAGAAACTTGCTAAACTGCATATCAACGGCTTAATCGTACATCGGTTGACACCAACTTGGAGCTCACATGGTCAGTTGCCCAATCTGTCATAAACCCATGGCTCAAGAACAGCGTAGCAACGTCACAATTGACGTCTGCGAAGCACATGGTGTGTGGCTAGACAAATCCGAGCTGATGCGCATTACTGAACACGAGCGTCAACACACGCCTTCACCAATCACCGATCTATTTCACCGATTTCAAGGCCTGTTTAAGTCAACGCCATCTCTGC
>Ga0163179_10002295_pt1 | contig 13399 bp, 11 predicted proteins | sample AtlANTMetagenome_FD_109643 | JGI IMG/M metagenome (GOLD analysis project Ga0163179, IMG submission 109643) | Marine eukaryotic phytoplankton communities from the Atlantic Ocean - Atlantic ANT 2 Metagenome | ecosystem: Environmental > Aquatic > Marine > Oceanic | place: North Atlantic Ocean...
AGAGAATGTAGAAGTAGACTTTGGGGAAAACGTAGTCAGCAACATGGCTGAATCTGTGTTTGCTCTGGGTCGAATCAACGGTTTCAGTGTTGTAATTGCACACGGTAAAGAGAAATCGTTTAACTCAGCAGTATTGGACATTGGCGGCGGTGTCTTAGTAGTCAACGGTTCATCTGGTATCTCGCAAGTCAAAGCACAGATTGCCTCTCGTGGTGCAACACTTAAGTGGCTTACAACCCTAGAAGAAGGCAACAACCCAATTACATGGATGGTTAATCTAGCCTTTAACCCTGAATCTTCTAGTCAAATGCGTCAAGCATGGGCAGCCATAAGCGGGAAACTTATGGGAGTACAGGAGTTTAGAAACGCACTGTTGGTAACAAGGCCAGATATAGGCGTGTCAGCATCAGTGTTTTCTATGATGATTAACCACTTGCCCAAAGAAATAACAAGTAAGCTTACTAATCTACGACCAGTTGAGATGGCACAATGGGTTGCATACCAGAAGTCTGGCCTAGAAAGCGTTGGCGTTACAGGTAGGGGCAAACGTAACACTGCAGTTGGAACAAAAGTCCCAACTGAAAACCTTATGAAAATTGCGGAAGGAACAGAAAAGCCTTCTACAACTAAAGGTAAAACCAAGGCTTCTGTTATAAACACAGTTAATACAGCCATAGAACGAATTGCAGAGGCTGCTGACACAAGCAAAGAAGTTGTTTCAAAGGCTAAGGCTGAACGAGAAACATTAGCTGAGAAGGCATCTGTAAAAGAAGAAAGTACATCTTTAGAAAAACAAGAAGCTCTTATTCAGAAAATGAAAGAAGAAAGAGCTGAACTTGATCTGTTCCGAGACAAGAAGCCAAACTTAGAGGTCATTAAAAACCTCGAACAAAATTACCCCGGCGTAATTGACGCTGCAATGCGTGCCATTAAATTCCCCAAATTCCCCGGTCAACCCATGACATTTACGCACTTGGGCAGCGTATTTACTGTTGTACCTAGAAAGTTTAACGGCAAGTATGTCCCAAGCAGAATTATGATTCGCAGCGAAAACCTTACAAGAGCAAGTGAGGCAAGACGCGAAGCAATTATGTCTAAGCAAGAAAAAGAGCTTGCAGACGGTGCAAGAGAAGTTTTAGCCAAAGGCACTGAAAAAGCTCCTGTTTCACAGAAGGAAGTTGAAAGACAGCTCAAAGAACAAGAGAAAGCACAGGAAGAATCAACTTCAGAAGCTCCTCCTCCGGGTGAAGTGCAGTTTGAAAACATTGAGTCATCTGCTGCTCCTAAAGACCCAAGAGGTGCAGTTGCTTCAGGTCTGAGGTCTATTATGGATCCTTTGAACCTTTCTATCTTGACTGGCAACGAGGCAATGCAATCTTTGATTAGGAAAGTAATTGCGATAGAGGCAAGAATAGAAAATGAAAGAAACGAAGTTTTAGACAGAATGAGAAGACTTTCCAAAGCAATGGAAAAAGATAAAACTTCTACAGTTGCTAATGGTAAAAACGATCTTCTCCGTGAAATATTTGAAACACGCATAGAGCCAACAATGGAGGCTTTGAAGTCACACCCGTTGACTAAAAACCTTAATGAAAAAGAACAGCAATACATCATGGAAATGAAGAAGGTGATGGAAGAACAAAGGCTGTTCGATATAGATACCAAACGAAGTTCCGTAGGCATTAGGTTTAAATCTGAGCCTAACGCACAGAAAAAAGCAGACTTTGCGAACGAAGCAAAACCCGAGTTGAAGGTGAAGGTAGTCAAAGAGCAAGGTACAAACCGCAAGCTATTCGAGTTTAATTCTGAAGGCGGTAGAGTACGCCTAGATAAAGAAGCTTTTGCGGCTGAGTTGAAAAAACAACTTGTTCCAGACAACTACGGATACCAGTACAACTACTTCCCGCATATGTTCTTTGGTAATCAAAGAGCCGAAGTCAATGTGTTCAGAGGCGGAGAAAAGGTTTCTACAGTCAAGATTGGTTCAGGCGAAAAACAAGGCGAGAAGTTAGAACGCTTGAACATAATGCAAATGATTGAAAAAGAAATAGATGGCTTTAGAGCTGCAGAAGTTCGAGAAGGAAGATCAGAAGAGTCGCTATCATTCAAAGTCAAGATGTCTAAGGGCAACACCATGCCCAGAGACGTTGTTCACATGCCTTTTCACTTAAAGAGAAGGCTTGTTAATGCAATTCGGGAACACTCTGGTGCTTACGCTTCTGAAATAAACAAGGCTTTGTCAGGCAAGATTTCTAGCCAGCCAGTTAAAACTGCGTTTAATCAAGCACTCTTACAACGTAAAGGTACGAAGAACTACTCTAAAGACATTAACAAGGTCTTTGAGATAGCTATTGCAAACCACTACAGAAACAAGTTAAGCCGTGAGTTGCAAAAAGAAACCAAGGGTGATCTCGGCAAAGTAGAAACCGATGCAGCAAACCCTTGGATGGGTGAATACGCTCGTGAACTTATGAGACACACCGTCTTTGGAACACGAGGAGCAATGGTTGACAAGTTTAGACAAGCTACAGGTGGAGAAAGAGGGCCAATTGCTGAAGGTATTAGCAATGTTGTAGAGTCTGGATTGTCAGGGTTACGTGCTTTGCAGTTTTACCGACAGTTGTTAAAAGTAGGCCAACACCTAATTAACAGTACACAGGCCACGCAAATTTACAGCCTGTTAGGTTTCAAAGGAACCCTTGACGCAATAAAGGTTTACAACAGTGCTGAAGGTAAGCAAATACTTAAAGACTGGGGTTCTTTCGATCTTAATGGTCGGTATGACAAGGGCAAGTTTGGTGACTCACTAGGGCCAAACACCTTGGCTGCTCAAGCTGTACTGCACGCTGGCATGAATAAGGTAATTGGCAAAGTTTGGAATGCCAACTCAGAGTCTAGAAATCAAAACTTCGCGTTTGTAGCTTTGTATAACCATGCCCGCAAAAACCTTGGTATGGAAGCAAAAGACGCTGCTAATTACGGTTTGCTTTATGGACAACACTTCACGCAGTATCGTTTCCAAAAGGCTAATGAAGCTAGAATTTTCCGTGGTCAGGGTGCTAAAACTCTTATGCAGTTTAAGAGATACCCAGTTCAAACCTTTGGAATGGCTACTTCTCTAGCCCTCAAAGAATTTGGTAAAGGCCCCACCGGGTTAGAAGGACTACCTGACGGCACTTTACGAAGGTTCTTAATCGCTAACACGGCACTGGGCGGCTTCAAAGCCAGCCTGCTGGGTTCTGCAGCATATTTGGTAGCAATGTCGGCACAGGGCGTTCTAGGCACGTTTAAGAAAGCCCTAGACGATGAACACCTGCCCAGTATGCCAAACAAGTTTAACAATGAACTTGAGGCCATTAACTACCTTAAACAACACCTTAACAGTAATTTGGTTGAAGCGATTATGTATGGCGCACCTTCCGCTTTAGGAATCGACGCTACAGCAAACATTAGCTTGACTAACTTTGGTGGTGGTGGCCTTTTAGAGTTCTTTGGTGGGCCTACATATTCAATGGTGTCTGATTCTGTTGAACAATTTACTACAATCGACGAAGAAAGTCGTTCAATGCTTGCAAGACAAGCAGATGTATTTATTGGTGGTGGTGGTGCAACAAGAGGTTTTAGGGCTGCATTAGAACTTGCAATGTTTGGCGATCAAATTACTGAAGACCCTAATGTTAAAAATCAAAAAATGGTTACGCCTCTAGGGGTTCTAAGCACAGAATCAATTAAGCCGGGTACTGGTGAAATGATGGCAACCCTTAGTTTCTACGATAAATTCTTGAATGCTTTGGGGTTACGCAGTATTAACCAAACCAGTAAGTACCTAGAAGTTGCTAATGCTCTGCAACAAAAGGAAGTATGGAACGACTACCGCAGACGGGTAGCTGCTGCTTACAACACAGACAGAGATAAAGCCGAGCAAATGATTAAAAACTGGAACCTAGCTTATGGAAGTCTGAACGGTGGTGCTTTATACTTGACGTTGAGCGATGTTCTGGATCTCGCAAAATCAAGTGAAGAGAGAACCGATCTACCTTCTGATGAAAGAAGGCTTGGCAGACTTGGGGTGAACTAGTGACTAAAGCTGAAGTAATAGAAATAATCAAAGAAGTGGCTGCAGCAAGGGGGTTGTCTTACTACGACCTAATCACTGCTGGTGGCACAAAGAACATGCGGATAGTTTCTGCACGTAGAGCTGTCGGTGTAATCTGCTGGGACAAATGGAAGTTCTCTCCTACTAGCCAAAATGCTTTGTCTTTTGGTGATGTAGCTAAATTACTAGGTATGGCAAGAAGCTCACTGCACGCTAGTGCAAGAGCTTGGATAAATAAGGATGGAGCGCAAGATGGCAAGTACGAAAAAAACCTCCGCGAAAAAGGATGCTTGTTACCACAAGGTCAAGAGTCGATACACCAAATGGCCCAGCGCGTATGCGAGCGGCGCGCTCGTACGATGCCGAAAGGTCGGGGCCAAAAACTGGGGTACGTCTTCGCGGAAAAAGTAAACTATGGTTGACTACCTATCATCAAAAAAGAAGATTGACATAATCACAGAGATCAAGGAATGGAGTGCTAGCGTCTTAGAAGTGACTTCTGACCACTTCAACGGCCTGCCTCCGTGTCCTTATGCCAAGGCTGCGTGGATTAACAACCGTGTCAAGTTCGACTTTGGTGACAAGGATATTGTTCTTGACCACATACAAGGTTGGGATGATTCTTGTGACCTGCTCATAGTCATAGCCGAAGATTGGGCATTTGAAGAAATAGAAGACTGGTGCGAAGCTAAGAATGATGAAATAAGAAAAGACGACATTGTTCTTATGCCATTTGTACCGGGAGAAGGCCCTGACACAGGCCAGCCAGAAGAGGAGGCTACTAACTGGGAGTACCTAGTTGATGAGCCATACTCAATGATATTTATTCAAAGACTATCTAAAGTAAACAAAGCTAGTGAGTCTTTAGAAAAACAAGGTTACTACAAGAACTGTACGGCGGAGTTCTTGGAGTATGTACACAATCGCCGGAAAGGTATTAGCAATGCGCGGCAAATCAAAGAAAATGAAGAAGGCACCCTCGAAGAAAAAATCAACCCGGAAGGTGAACAAGAAGTTCATGGCAATGAAGAAAGCAAGTAAAAAGTAATGGCTAAGAAACGTAAAGCTAGTTTTTCTGCTGAAAAGAAAAAAGGGCTTCACGGTTGGTTTAGTCGTAACAAAGGCAAGGGGTGGGTCGATTGTAAAACCGGAAAGCCCTGCGGTAGAAAATCTGCCAAGGGTGGTTCTAAACGACCTTACCCTGCTTGCCGTCCAACCAAAGCCATGTGTACTAAGAAAGGGACTTCTGCAAAGAAAGGCCCTTCTTCTGTTTCTTGGTCTAGTAAGAAAAAGAAAAAGACAAAGCGTAAATAATGAACCAGCGGGTGCTTCCTAAGAAACACCCACTGGCTGCTGGGGAGAAGAGATTCTTCTAAGTGCTATTGCGCCCGCATTTGTGCAATGCGAATCCAATCACACGTAATTGTGTTTGCTGCACTCGCTTCAGTTACACAAGTCATTATGTACTTCAACGCCACATCATTAGGGAAATCAGTACCAGCCGCAGACGGAATTGTCTTTGTCTCTGGTTGCTGAACACCATCAATAAAGAAACTTAAAACGCTGCTGCTGCTATCAAACTTCATGCCAAGCTTGACATAAGTATCTGCAACAATTGATCCCACGTTAGAGTTTACTTCAACTGCAGTAACACCATTCGCTTTGTAAGACGTATCGTAAGCGGATGAGTTTTCTTCTGGCTTATGGAAACCAACGGTGTTGTGATCTGAAAGTGCAGAAGCAGCAGTCAGAGGAACAGTTGCCGATGGAGCAGTCGCGTCGGTCAAGCCAACAAACCACCCATATTGATCTGCAGCAGCAGTGTTAAACTTAACTCTTGCTTCAAACCAAAGACTGCCAGAATTTACCGCAATCTGAAATGCAGGTGAGCCGAAAAGGCTAATAGAATCATTTGCTGCGTCACCATCGTGGGTGAGAACAATTGCTCCATTTACCTCGTCAGAATAAACAATTGTACTTCCTGTGTCGAGAAATACACCACTAGGGCCAGCGTCAGCCATAATATCGCCGCCGCTGATAAAGTCTTCAAATTGAAGAACCCCGTTTCCCTTACTAATAATTTCATTAGCAGGACAGTCAGCCCAAATTACTGGGCTTGGTGACGCACTAGTATCAGTAGCGTCTCTATATTCAGTGTAATTAGCCATTGTATAAAATCCTTTCTACCTGCTATCAGGCGTTTCCGTTCTGAGTTGAGGCTGTGTTGGAATCTGGCTCGGCAGTAGCAAGAACGAAGTTCTTACGACGGTCATAGCACATGAGGTTCATAGTAAGGTCAACGTGTGTCTGGAAGACAGTGTGTTGGTTACTAGCCTTGACTGGGCCTTCTTCACGAAGGTATTCACCAGAAAGGAATGCAGGCTTGAATACGCTCCAGTTAATTCCGTAAATCGGATCACCAGTGTAGCTTTCAAGTTGCGGAACCCATTGAACGGGAACTTGACGGAAGAGAAGACGACCATCCTTGGAAGCGATATCGTTACCAAGGTTGTCGTTTTGTGATTCAAGAACTTCTTCGAGTGGCCCAATTACATCGTAGTTGGTGTAGTAACCATAACGATCACCGCCGCCGTATGAAGGGCTTGGCGAAGGAGCCATGAAGTTAGTGAACGTTGCAGCCTTACGCCACTTACGGATAAGGTCAGTAGAAGATACTGAAGTGTACTTAGCAGTCCAGTTACGCCAGTTAGTGTGAGTATCTGGGCTAAGACCGCCTACGTCACTAAAGTCACCATCTGCTTGACCTGCGGAACGACCGAAGAGTCCATCAGTGGTGCTTTGGTTCCATACAATCCAGTAAGGAACACCGTACATTTGAGTGTTGTTACCACTGGTTGCAGGTCGTGACCAGAAACGTGATTCCATGTGCTTGGCAAGGTCAACCATCGCGTCGTGACGACGGATCTTAACCAGATCAACGATCTGTGCAGCACCAGTGTTCATTGCGATTTCGCGTCGTTCAATCGCGTAGTTAGTGGTCATGTGTCGCCAAGGCACGGTAGCAGTCTGCATAACGTCGGATACGTTGACGTTATCTACTTCGTACAGTCCAACGTCCTTCGTAGCACCACTAGTGCCAGTCATTACGTTCCACTGCATTCCGAAACCGGAACCGTATGCAACTTTTTCCTTCTGCAGAATTGCAGGAAGGGCGACATAATCTTGTAAATCATAGGAAAGGTCTGTCCAACGCAGCTTTCCCAAGTCCTTTTGCGTGATCTTAATAAGATCAGCAATATCATCAGCTTGTAAAGTAGCCATTTTTTACCTCAATCGAAAGTTTCAACAGACTCCAAATCGCTGTATCCGCGATCCGCCAAGAACTTCTTGACTGAATCTATCGCAGAGTTGCGACCATCTTGGGGTCTGCGCGCGTCTCTAGAGTTCACTCTTTGAATGAACTGAGACTTACGCTTTTTAGCCGAATCCGCAAATTTCTTTTTCACGACCTTGGATTCATGGTCGCCAAAAACGCTACGCACAGCTTGTTTAAACAATCGCCTATCGCTAGGTATTGCTCTCTTTCGTGCTTTGTAACCCGCTTTCATTGTGTCAAGTTCTTGAAGCACTTTGCCACGGTTGCGTTTTTGTGTTTTCGTTTGATCTCCGCCGACTTCACCGAACAGGTCGTTGTAGTCATTGTCAAGCAAACTAAAGAGTTTTTCAGACATAGGGTTACTGTTTTCGCCTTTGACGGCACTTTGTAACTCTCTTATCTGCTTTCGGAGTTCGGCAACTTCCGAGTTATTAACACCGGGATTTTCATCGGAGTCAACGAATGGGTCTTCGTCGTCGCCATAGACTGAATCGCTGGGTTCATCTGTAGCGGTATTATCAATCTGCCGATCAAGAATCTGCAGAACTGCGGCAATGTTTTCCTCAGACCCTAATTCTTCAATTTCACTTGAAGTTAAGCCATAACCGATGGCTTCTTCGATAACGTCCAATGGAAGGCTTGCCGCTTCGTTTGGAGCCTCGGATATAATTTCTGGTTCAGCTTCTTCGGTTTGCACCTCTTCGGCTTCCTCAGAAGATGCTTCTTCTTCTTCTACAGCTTCTACTTCTTCGACTTCTGCAACGTCCTCGATAGTTTCAGGTATAGACCCACCATCAGAAGGTTCTTGGAAGCTCAACATTTCGTTATTCTCTTCAGCCATTAACCGTCTCCATATCCGCCGTTGCGGTCGTGTATTCCAACAGATTTCATGTACTTGGCCCTATGGCCTCTGCTGGTAAAAATTGCTTGTCCAGTTCTACTGTCAAACTGGGTAGGTACGCCCATCTTAGCAGACTTTTCGTAAAATTCACCACACTGACTGGGGTGAACACCTGCCGCGTCACTTTTCATAGGCCAAACAGCACATCCGCCACCCTTGGGTTTTGGTATATGCTCTTCTGCATAGTCGCGTTCAAAGAACACTCCATCAACTTCAATACCGTCTTTTTCGCCCTCTGCCTGCATCATTTCGTCAACAGACCAAGAGCGGGTAATAGTTTCATTAGTTACTTTATTCGTGTACACATAAGTAGGCATTCTCAACTCCTATCGGCATCGCCATCGTTTTCTAGCTTGTCTTAATCGACTATTAGGATTCTTTGCAGCTTTAGGAAACTTCTTCATTTGGCCTGCACTTCTAGCACAATAAGACTTACGCCTAGATGCCCTCTTCCCGGTCGGTTTCTTTTCTGTAACCGCCGTTTTGAGTTTGCTTCCGGGGTTTTGTCTTCGGTACTTTGCAACGCCCTTTTTTGTCATACCTGCGCCCGACTTGGTTGGTCGCTTGTCGCCGGACTTGATTGACATCCCCTTCATGCTGCCTTTTTTTGAAGCTTTCTTTTTAGCCATCAACCACCAGACCCATCGCTAGTGCCATCTTCGATACCACTGGTTATGTTGCTAAGGCCAGTATCTAAACTACTAGTCACAGACTTATAGGAAGCGAGAGTACCAATTGCTACAGTCGATACAACCAATGCCATCTCAATTGATTCGCCGCCTTTTTCGTCTTCAAACAACCGTTTAATAAAGTTCATTCTTAGCCTTTCGTCTGGTTTCTTACAATGCTGTACATTTTGTCGTTATGTGCATCAACTTTATTCATCAAGTAAGAAATATCGTGCTTGGTTTGTGCCTCTGCACCTTTAAGTTTGCTGTCTAGATTTTGAACTTCTCTTTCTAGACTCGATACTTTGTGACTTACTTTCCAAACAAACCCAATCAATCCGAACACTGCACTGCTTACTACAGTTATTGCAATGTCTATAAAGTGAGACTCTAACTCCACAATGGCCCCCTTTACGCCTTGTGTGCTGAGGTTATTCCTCATCAGCGGCTTGACTTACAGCGGTCGCATCCCCGCCGTTCATCAAAGCCTTCGTCATTTCAGAGTCCCTGCCCGCCCGTGTGCCGCCCATGGCTACGTTCTCCCTAACATAACGTCGCTCGGTTACAGGAGCCTTAGAAGACCCCTCACCACCTTTACCGCCCATCTCAGCCATCTCTTGCATAGTTTCTTTCTCTGCAAAGTCAGCAACCTTGAGTATTTCCTCAAGCTCTGACATATGGGAGTATTTAGCAAGAATCTCCATGTACCGATCCATATCTGGAACGATGCCACGTTGTTGGAGTTGCTGAGACATAGGCATAACAATTTGCTGCATCATCTGGTTAATTACTTGTAGTCGTTCGCCCGGACTACGTGATTGCAACGAGTATGGTGCAATATCAATTGCATAATCCAAGAAGTCTCCTTCTCGAATCTCTGGATCGAAGTCCACCTTCACTGATAGGTCGCTGTTAGGTATATCTTTGTATACGCGAGTAGATGGAGCTGGATCGTAATAAATATAATCAGATATTGATTCTATGACTTTACGAACAGCGTTAGTTGTTCTAGCCTGCATATCGTCGATACGTACAGAAGCGGATTGTTTAAGCAACGAATCGTGCTTACCGCTCTTAGCACTTGGTGCAAGACCGCCTAGAGAATCTAAGTTACCACCAAGGTATGAGAACATATCCTTTAGTTGGATCATAAATGCAAGCGATGGTGAATCCACTCCACCAAACTTCATTTCCTTAGTAGCTTCTGGGCGGTCAGAAAGAATTGTGTCACCATCAGAAGCATTAACAATGCGGCGACCGTCTTCTTCTGCACCGCCTGATACAACAGTAAGTGTTTTCTGTCGTTCAGCTTGACGACCGAGCTTTCTAAACAAGCGATTAACAAGCTCATGCAAGTCTATGAGCAGGCTTGCTGGCGACAACGGCATAATGTTGCCGGGTACATCGCCCATCGAGAGCAAGTGGTAAGGCCCGCACTCAGGCCCTGCCCAGTCAACCACTTGTAAAGGTTCGTTGTTATAAAAACCACCAGATTGTGTGTCTGCTTGCACGGTTACAATTACGTTTTCGTAAGGCAACCACACATCCCATAGCTCAATAGTAGGCATATACTGCTCTGTACCTAGCGATTCGCCGCCAGTTTGCAGTGTTCCTACTCTTTCGTCGCCTTGTTCGTTTGTACTGCGGTGATATGGGTTAGAAATAACAGGTTTATCGCCAAAAAGCTTTAAATCCATGACCATTTCGTAAGGCAACGTGTAACGGTTGCCACAAAACTGCACTTGATCCCAACGTTTTGCCGTCATATCAAAGCAAAAGTCTTCAAAGTCTACGTTGTCTACAAAAACTTGGCCTACATCATGAGTAAAGCCATCAATTTCGCCAGCTCTACCGGGGCTAAGTCCTACTTTCACAACACCTAGACCAAACATTGAGTCAAGAACCCAACGTTGTAGCGTTTCTTCAAAACCAATTTCATCAAGTGTATGATTGACCATGGTTTCAAAGTCGGCTGCTTCTGTTTTAAGCTCAGAGTTTTTAGTTCTAACTAAAGCTTGTGGTCTTGTAGCAGCAACCATACGACGATAAATGTTTATCGCCTGCTCAAGTAAGTTAATAGGTACTTTATCGTCCGACCCATAGTCACTGTAGTTAGTGCCAACGTACTGCCTAATCGCCTTTAAGCGATTTTCGCGGAACGGTTGCATTTTTCTGCGGCTGAACATAATCGCCTCAGAGAGACGACTCATTTTATCGTTATAAGAGTTTTGTTTTGCCATTACCAGTATTCCACTTGCCTGCGTTTTTCTTCGTGTTCACGCCTACGCCACGCGAGTGAACCTTCGGCAATGATCGTCTCTTTACCACCTTGTAAAACAACCTTCTGTTTCATACCAAGGTTAAGTAACGCATCTGCCGTAGGTCTATCGCCATGGTTTTCTCGTGCGCCACTCGGATCCATCGAAGAGTTCGTTTTAGAGTGTTGAATCCATCCGTGCTGTGTATAAACAATTTCCCTACACTCAGAGAGTGCATCTTTGCTCCGATTCAGAAATCTACCGTTTGCGAGTGCGTCTCTGTAATCTGCGTACAGTGCGCGCTTATTATCTTTGGTAGGCCACCAACCCGGAATTTTGGTTCCACTCCCTCTCTTGAGTTTAACATCATCTTGCTTGAAATAGAAGTTTCTATATCCAGATTCTATTACAGTATCTCCAAAATTTCTGCCGGGGCCGGGAGCTTCCCAAACCAGATACGCCCCTTTGCCGTTGTTGTCAACGAACCATCTAGCTAAAGCTACGGCAATTCTGCCTAGTTCTTCGGGTCTAGTCTTGGAACTCACGAACTCAGCAACCTTTTCGCCAGTCTTACAATTGCCTATCGAAATAACTGAGTTGCTGCTGCCAGTGCCAGTAGCAATGTCAACACCCATAGCAAACGGGCCATCCGAAGGCACTTTGCACGACGCACCGGGGTCGAACCAGAGCCGCATACGCCCGTTGGGCATTTGGTCAAAGGCCATAACGCTACAACTTTCTTGATGAATTTGTACATCGCCAACCTTCATTGGGGGTTTGGAGAACTCGTTGATCTGCCGGGTGAGCATCGTCTGATCGAAGAACTGATAATCAGATCCGGCAAAGTCAATATCTAGCTCTTGGGATATTTCTTGTGTGTGTGCGCAACGCTTGCACTCTGCGTCGTACCATGGTGAACGCATTTTTCCATTTGATTCGTACAAGCCCTCAGCTTTTTCAGGATGTAGTGACCAGTGTAGAGCAAGCTTTTCAAAACCCTCTGCATGAGCAATGTCGTAAAAAGCATTACTCGATCCAGCCGGAGTAGAGTTAAAAATTCTGCAACGTGTTGCATCCCGTGTCGAAGCCAACGCCCTGTAAGACGAGTCAACCTCGAAAGCAGCGAACTCGTCAAGTCCAATAGCTGTTCTTCTATCACCACGAGCCACGTCACCAGTAGTAGACTCACCATCAATAGTGCTTCCATTGTCGTCATTGGTCAACCTCAATTTGGTTCTAGTTATGGTTGGCAAAAGCCAGTTGGGTAAGTGCTTGTGAATAAAGTCAATCTTCCAAAACAAAGACTTAGGGTTGCCAGTCTTGTCTACGTAGTCCTCGTTACGGCTAACCAGTAAGAAACTCTGCCCGTCTTTAAAATGCCAGAACCACTCAAACACCGTAAGCAGCATCCACGATGCACCCATGTCGCGGCTCTTCTTGATAACAAGGTCACTGCCGTGTTGAATGCAGTCCTGTATCTGAGATAAACCATCGTCTTGGAATGGATAGGTAATAAAGGGCAAAACGCCGTTTGATTTTCGCGGGTCGTATGTCCAACCAAATACATTCACATAGAACAGCAAGTCACGAGAACAAGCAATCCAAAGCTCCTCGCGCGCGTCCGGGTCTTGTAAAGCTGCATCTAAAACCTGACTACGAAATTCTAAATTTTCTTCAAAGTTCTTTGGCACGGTCGAGTAAAAACTACTCACGCCTCAGCCTTTCAATGACCGACAAGACCTTACGCCCGTCGTCCTTGTACCGCTGCTCTGCCTCTAACTGACTCTTGCTTGGCAAAAGCTTGGTGTATATCTGACCCCAAAATTGGGCCTCGTTCTGATTGTTACGTCTTGCCCAACATAACATCGACCACGCCTCACTGCTAGGGGCTTGTTCGGGTAATACGTCTTTTACCATCATGTGCTTGGCTACCCAACTTACACACTCCGGAGTAGACGCACCCGTCTCAGTAAACACATCACTCTCAACTACCCCGTCTAACTCAGCCTCCTCTTTCTCCTTCACCTCACGATCTAACAACTTAGATGCAGCAGCCGCGTAAGCCTCGTTAGGCTTCATGCCACCTGATTCTAGCTCGTTACGCATGGCACAAAATCGCGTCCACACTCCGGCTCTGAC
>Ga0163179_10002298_pt1 | contig 13395 bp, 11 predicted proteins | sample AtlANTMetagenome_FD_109643 | JGI IMG/M metagenome (GOLD analysis project Ga0163179, IMG submission 109643) | Marine eukaryotic phytoplankton communities from the Atlantic Ocean - Atlantic ANT 2 Metagenome | ecosystem: Environmental > Aquatic > Marine > Oceanic | place: North Atlantic Ocean...
GCAAAGGCCGGAAAGCTTGGCTTTTGGGCCTTCGATTCAAGGTTCGCGGCCTGCTCGGTGCGTGAAAGTTCCTGAAGTGTGGCTTTAAGGAGCTTTTCAATAGGATCGGAGTCGGCCACGCCACCAGAGAGTTCTTGGAGTCGGGTTTTGAAGGTGTTTGGTTCTACCGTGCGTTGAATGTCTAGAGCATCAAGCTCACCACGGAGCGTTTCTAGCTCTTTTGTGTAGAAGTCGACTTGTCTTTGAGCGCGTTGTGTCGCGCGGTCATCCGAGGCGTCGGCGAGCTTCGTGTTGGCCTTTTTGAGCCGTCCTTCGTATCGTTTCACGCGGTCTTGAAGATCGTTGCCTTTTTTGGCATTCTCCCAGCCTTTGTGGCCAGGGTTCGTCGTGCCTGTGAGTACGCCGAGTCGCTTCCCCCGACTTCCCGCGCCGATAAGCCACTGATCTCGGCTTAATGGACGCCCGTTATCGAAGGACAACCCTTTACTGGTCAGTACGAAGTCGATTTCCGGTATTTGTTCCGCCAATGCTTTGGCTTCGTCCTCCCGAAACATGCCGATTGCCAAAGTGACATCCGTATCGGGAGGCAAGGCGGCAGCTACGGTTTTGAGCGCGGCTGTGGGCGAAGAGACCGTACAGTCTCCGACATCCATGTCTTCTGGCACTACGGCCAATATCCCGAGCTTCACCTGGCCCTTGGTTACGAGCGCCTGCGTCGGGAAAGGGGCGCCGTCAGCGCAGGACACATTTGTCGCAACGTACGGCAGTGTGTGTTCTGAGGCGAATGACCTGAAACGGTCCCATCCGATCGCGACGTCGCCCTTTCCAATAGCCATCGCGTCAATGCCGCCTTCCTGCAGCGCTTTGGCGAAGAGGCTAGATTTTACTGCGGCCTGGCGGCGATCCACCTCGTTCCGTAGTCTAGGTCGTGCCAGCAGATCGCCGCCGTCGACCACGAACAGGACGTCACGGTCGTGGAGATCTTTCAGTACGGAATCTCTTCTGGACAGACCGCCCAGGGGGTTCTTCGGTCAGCCACACGGCTCGATTTCACCGTGCACTGCGCTCTGATAGGCAATTTGAAAAGTCCTTGGTCCTACCACCAGTGGCTCCGGAGCCTGACCGCAGGACGTGAGCGTAGCAGCCAAGACCGCATAGGGAAGCCCCCCGCGACGCGACCGGCGTTTCGTCACCATCTACTCTTCCTCTACCTTGTCTAGCCGAGCTTTTCGTTCAGCCTGCTTCGTTGCCTTACGCTTGTATTCTCGTTCGAGGTCGAGCGCCGTTGTGAGTATGGACGAATCGACCAGGTAGACGATCGGATCGTCGTCGGTCTGTGCGTAGAAGCGTCGTTCTTCCCGGGGGCCTTCCTGTGCCACAGGCGCGGCGCCAGGGGGACCGGGGATAGGCATCTGCGGGACTAGCTCAGGTGGGGCTTCTGACCCGATCAGTAGCACGCGGGATGTATCTGCTGATGTGTTGAGGCGTAACTCTAAGCGTGGGGTTCCAAAGCCGTGGGCTGGTTCGGCCTGTTCGCTCGCTATGTCCTTCGCACGGATATTGCTGCTGCGTTCGACCATTCGCTTCGTCGTGCTGCCGGCGGCTATCGAGCCATCCTCCCACATCCAGTTTTCGGCGCTGCGTCGAATGTTGATGGGTCGGTCAGTGGACAGCCCGTCGTGGTCGTTCATTTGGAGGCTATATGCGCTCACATCAGAGGGTTTGAGCCGCATGAAGCGCAGGTTTCGCAGTTGTTCGGGGGGCGCTGTGAAGTCTTCCAGAAATTGAGAGCGTGCGATGAATAGGGTCGGGATGCCTTCAATTGAGACGTACGAACGTTGTTCTCGAGACGCTTCATTTACCTGGTTGTCTTGAGATGGAATCACGTCTCCAATATTCACTACCAACGGGTCACGGCTTCCGAATTTCACCGTGATCGTTGCGCGTGGTTCAGCGAGGCCGAACGGCACAAGGTCAGTAGGGCTATCTGGTCCAAACTCGGCGGCTTTTAGTGCAGAGATACGGCCAAGGAGACGCTGGGCAGACTCTCGACCCGCTCGCGCCTGGATGGGAGATTCGATTTGCCATGTCCCGTCTTCTTCTGTGCGCTGAAGAATAAGTGGGGCATGGCCACGGATAGAAGCCTCAATCCTGTCGGCGTCTGCCGCTTCGAAGCTCGCAAATCGTCGTTCTCGGAATTCGCTGATCGGCATTTCAAAACTGTCTAGCGCAGACTTCTTCGCTGTGAACACGGTGTCGCCGGAGTGGGGGCGGACGTACCAACTGACGGCGGTGGGGTTTGGGTCACCGACATCGAATTTAAGTGTCTCTCCATCCCTGAACTCCAGCGTGACTCGAATCGCGTTCGTTCCAAGGCCGTATAGCTCCGGCTTTTCGGCGTTTTCGACCACGACGGCCCGGGCGGAGAGGTCGTGCAATTGGTGCTTGATACGGTTGACCATCGATGACGCCGCGCGCCAACCTGGACCTTCGATGGTCCAGTGTCCGTCGAGATGCTCAGCGAGCGTTATCGTGTCTTGAGCGCGTTTGATCTGGACCCGATTCAGGGCGGATTTTTCGAAGTTAAATAGGCGAACGGACGCTTCAGAATTTACGACGAGGGCCGTTGGGTCCGAGGTTGTGTCGGGGCGTGTAGACCACCAGACCAAAGCCAGAGCAACCACTGCGATGAAGGTGCCGCGAAAGGTCTTCATTTTACCGCCCACGCCGAGTCAAACCGACCGCGATGCCCAGCAGCATGATGACGGTCGGGCCAAGTCCGAGGGATACCCAGCGTAGCAGCTTGGCGTCTTTTTCCGTCAAGGTGACGTTTCGAACGCGGGTAGGCCTGCCTACCGTAGTCAGGCGGTCGTCATCTCCAATCACCCATCTGAAGGCGTTGACTGCGAAGGTCGCGTTTCCGGGGCCTTCGTTGATGAGGGTATTGGTGAACGCCTCGGCGTCGCCTACAACCACCGCACGTGCTCCAGCCGGTTGGCCGTTCGCGTTGAGTCGTTGTGCTGCGAAGGCCATATCGATGGTTCCAGCGACGTCGTGTTCCTGTTCGAAAATAGCGGCGCCGTTTTGAATCTCCCCGCCGCGTTCTATCCATCCTTTCCGGCTGGTCCGGAGGAGCGATTGCAACTGAACGTCCGGTTGTTCCGGTGTGGTCTTTCTTAAAGGCGCGACATGAGCGACTACGGTGACAAGACCGTCTTCTGAAAGGTCTGTTGTGATTGGGTGTCGGGGGTAGACACCGACCGGGCGGTCGTCGTAGGGAAAGACGCGCAAAGTGTCCATCACGAAGCCTTCAGGGACCTCTAAACCGAGCCTGGCGACAGCATCAGGGACGGGGCTTGAGACGTCCACCATGACGATTAGCCCGCCACCGTTCGATGCGAATTGTTCGATCGCTTCGGCTTCGGTCGTGGTGATCGGTACCTTGGGTCTCGCGATGAGCAGTGCGGCTGCGTCGTCTGGAACCTGCGGCCGGGCGCCTTCAGTTTGGTCTCGCAGTAGGTCTAATGCACGAAGCGTGTATCCTTCGCGCTCAAGCAGTCCGCCGAGCAGACTTAGGCTGTCAGTCGAAGCGCTTTGGTTTGAGAGTTCGCCGTGTCCGGTCAATACGTAGATGGGACGGACTTGTTCGTTGAGGAGCGTCCCGACCGCCTGTGCTATCGCAGATTCCCCCAAAAACTCCAACCGCTGCGCGTTTCCTTGACCTCTTCTTCGGAATAATGCGCGGTCTTTGATATCGACCCGGTCTTCGCCGTGCTGTACGACAACCGTACCGTAAGCGTTGACTCCCATCGACTCTGCCGTGAGTCGGTCTCGGTCGAAGTCGATGTAGTCACATTGAACATTCGCCGTGGCGTAGTCGATTTCGGCGAGCAGGTCTTTCAGTGCACGGTTTTTGAAGTAAGTGTCGCGTTTGCCTTGTTGGGCTGAAAAGGCGGTGATGCGGAGCGCCGCGTCTCCACTGTCAATAAGCGCCAGCTTGTGAAGCGTGTCGTTTTGCAGACCTGCTACCGCATCCATCGAGAAGTCGATTCTGACGCGATTGCGATCTGCGACCCCGTAAAGCAGGAATAGGATCCCGAGCACGCAAAAGGTCACGACGGTCGCGTTGGCGCCGTGTGACATTCTCCGCTGCAATTCGCGGCTTAGCGCCATCTTCTAGACTCCATGGCGCGCCATGTGAGAAAGAGGAACGACACTGTAAAAATGGCAAAATAGGCGAGGTCTGCCGTGTCGAGAATCCCGCGGGAAAAGCTCTTCAAATGGGGTAAAAGAGCGGCGTGTTCCAGCGTTTGTCGGAGCCATGTCGATTTTGTGAGGGCGGCAAAAGAGCCAAATAACCAGAACGGCAGAAGCAAAACTATCCCGATCATCCCAGCAGCCACGCTGTCTTCAGTGAGTGTCGAGGCAAATAAGCCAGCTGCTGAAAAGCCAGAGACCACACAGATAAGGCCCAAATAGCTTGTGAAGAGCACACCCCAGTCAGGGTTGCCATAGATCGATAAGACGAGGGGGAACACGACTGTTCCAGCCAGCATCAGCGTACAGAGGATCACCGCAGCGAGCCATTTGCCTATCACCAAGGCATGGAGCGGAACGGGCGCGGTAAGCAACATCTCTAGTGTTCCAGTGCGCTTTTCCCCCGCGAACAATTGCATCGTGAGCAGCGGGATAACGAACACTAGCGTCACGGCGAGGTTGGAGAGCATTACCCGCAGGCTCGCTTCTCCCGTCATGGTCAGCCCGAGCAAGAAAAAGACGCCTGATAAAAAGAGGAATGCGCTTAGGAACACATAGGCGAGGGGAGAGACGAAGTAGCTCGTCAGTTCCTTGCGCGTGATGGCTAGCAGTGCGCTCATCGGGGGCCTGCCGATCCGCGTTGAAGCCCGAGATCCTGCCCCACCAGCTCAAGGAAAGACTCTTCAAGAGATGGATGGACACGCTCTAGGCTCATGAGTGGGATTTCTGCCGTGTGGCAGCGGTTCGCGACATCTGGTCGAACATCGGTCGTCGAACGAATGTCGATGACAAAGCCTTCGGAGAGATCGGTTTGCGACGTGACCTCAGCCACCCCGTCTATGGCGCCGATTTCACGGAGTAAGTCTGTAGCTTTCGCGCTCTGTGCGGACATCGCGACATGCACCCTACAGCGCTCGCCTGTCTGGCCTCGGCTTCGCACTTCGTTCAAGCTGCCTTTCGCAAGCACACGCCCTTTTGAAATCACGACAGCGCTGTCGCATGTGGCTTCCACTTCGGAAAGGATGTGCGTGGAAAATACAATGGTCCTCTCTCCCGCTAACGCTCGGATCAGCGCACGGATTTCCACGGTTTGAGCGGGGTCGAGTCCGCTCGTGGGCTCATCCAAAATGAGCACAGACGGTTGGTGCAAAATGGCTTGAGCGAGGCCGACGCGCTGTCGGTAACCTTTGGACAGTGAACTGATGATGCGGCGTTCCCAACCGCGGAGGCCGACAGCTTCCATCGCATCGCCAATCCGTACAAGACGCTCTTTTCGGGGTACGTCTCGCAACTCCGCCACAAACCGCAGATAGCGTCCAACGGTAAGTTCGTCGTATAGCGGAGGGCGTTCGGGCAAGTAGCCGACACGGCGTTTTACCTCCATCGGCTGGTCGAAGACGTCAAAACCCGCAACTTTTGCGACGCCGGCTGTTGCGGGCAGATAGCCTGTCAACATGCGCATTGTGGTGGTTTTTCCGGCGCCGTTCGGTCCAAGAAAACCGAGCACCTCCCCCGTATTTACGGAGAAACTCACCCGGTCGACGGCGAGCAACGCACCGTAGCGTTTGGTGAGTTCTTGAGTTTCGATCACAGCGGCTCCGAGCGCCGAAGATTGTAATCATGGAGCGTAGTGGGGTAAAGCATGGAAATGAAGGCTTTCCGGACGCATTTTGGTCGCGTGATTTTGGCAAGTCTGTGCATCGTGTTGAGCGGCGAAGCACAGGCTGAACAGATCGATCGTGTTGTGGCTATCGTGGGTGATCGGGTGATTACCGCCAGTGATGTCGCGCTTGAAGAGACTTTAGCGTCACGTTTGCCATGTCCGGAGGTGGTGCTTTGCGACGAGAGAACTCCCGCTGCGGACCGACTGATACATTTCGCGGTATTGCGTTCGCTCGCGGGCGACGCACAAGCCTACACGCCCACGAATAATGATGTCGAGCGGGCGCTGGGGTTGCTTCGACGTTCTTGGTCCGACGTGCGTGGGTACCAAGCCTTTTTGGAGCGTTGGGGGCTTTCGGAACGAGACATTGCAGGGCTTGTTTATAGTCGGCTCGTCTGCCACCGTTATTTGCGTCGAAACCTGGCCCTATCGTTACGCGGTGAAGATGCCGATCCGGTGGTGTACGCGCAACGCTACGCGATCTGGATCGCGTCCCGCAAGAATATGGTTCAAGTTCGAACGCTCGAATCTATCGGAGTGACCCCTTGAACGTGTCTTTTCGCATGGCAGAGCCATCGGACTTAGACTTGTTGATGGAACTGGATGCGCACGCAGCCGGAGAGCGGGCGTGGCCGGAGAGCGCATGGCGGGCTGTCCTGACGACTGCCGATGCGACCGTGCTTTTGGTGCTGAAAGATGTCGCTTTGGGGTTTTTGGCTGTCCGCTGGATCGTTGACGAGGGGCATGTGCAGACGTTGGGTGTTGTGGCGGAGGCGCGCCGGCAGGGTATTGCGGGTGCGCTGCTCGATGAAGGCGAGAGACTAGGTCGTGTTCGGGGTGTGTCCGCTTGGCTGCTCGAAGTGCGGTCGGACAATCTAGGCGCGATCATGCTTTATGAAAATGTCGGCTACGCTGAGGTTGGGCGCCGCCCCAGGTACTATGCATGCGGAGCCGATGCGGTTCTAATGACGCGTAAGGTTTAGGAGGCGACGTCTACATGTGGAGTTTGGCAGCTGCCGGTCTCTTTTCTTGGATGGTCGTTCAAGTGGGTGCCGCCGATGAGGGGGGGGCCATGGTTACGTCGCCCATGGTTACGTCGCTCGTGTTGCCCAATCTGATGGTTGCCCCGATCGATTACGGGCGTTCAGCACCCGAGCGGCGCTGTATCTTGCCTGGTGATACTGCCGTTGATGGCTCCTTTGCGGAGCCGCTACAAGATGCGCGAGGCGATCTCTCCATCGAAGTGATCGTAGATCGCCCTGACGCGCCGATCTTGCCCATCGCGGAGGCTTTGGAGCGTGCGGGGCTCGACGCCACATTTCTGCTTTCAGATAGCGTCGCGTCGTCGATGGCGCCGTCTCTTCGCTTGCTGCAAGGCATGGGGCATGAGGTCGGACTACTGTTTGATCCGATGCGTGTATTTGGGGTCGAGCGTGTTGAGTTGCTCGATCGGATTGACATCGCTCGGTATTGGAAACAGGTCAGAGATGCGCGAAAACGGCTGCGTAAACTGAGCGGTCGCACAGTTCGCGTCGTCGCGGTGACCGAGCTCCCACGTGCCCTAGAGATCGCCCTTGAGGGGTCTACGAGTGTGTCGACCGTTTTGCTGCTTGGGCCAGATGCAGAGGGTGCCCCACGACACATCGTGGGGGTAGAAGGACAAGTCGGACGTGCAGTAGTCTTGTCTGGAGGGCCGTACGGGAAAGCGTGTCCTCTGGGTGCCGAGTTGCCCAACTGGACGGCTGCGTCCATGGATCGCGTGTCACTTACGCTCCTACGTGCTTCCAATCGATTTGCCCGGCCAATTGTCAGGGTCACGGTGGCTCAGTCCCGGTGGAGTACAGACGCTGAAGCGCTTCTCACACGCTATCGAGCCGAGGTGTTGGAGCAGGGACAGGTCGATGTTGCGCTCGCACGGACGCTCATAGGCGGCATCGGCGGCGTTCCCATGCAGACAGTTCGTCAGGAGCCAGTGGTTGCTGGGATGCAGTCTGGTAGACCGGTTGAACTGGACGCTGTTCGAGCGGCGGCGGATGTACTCGCGGCCGGTGGAACCTTGCCTCGAGAACTGCCAGGAGAACTCAACCTCACCGAAGCGTATTTGGCGCTCGTTCGAGTGTTGGCGCGTGAACAGACGCCTTCTCGCGTACATTTGTGGCGTTTAGAACCGCCTGCAGAAGCCGCACCGACCTTACTTCCGGCCGATGGGGTGGAGTTGGAGGTCGCTGCCGTTCGGGCGCTTGCCAAGACGCTTGAACCGCTGCTTTTGGGCCAGGTTCCGGGATATTTAGAGGTAGACGATAGGTTGCTTACGGCGGCAGAGTTTTTGACCGCTATGAGCATGGCGGTCGAGGCTGACCCTGAAGGGCTGCTCTTGGTGAAACCCAGCTTCAGTCCTGAACCGTTTTCTCCGGGTTTAGGCTGGGGGATCTCCGAAGGGGATTGATGCGCGCCTTTGGGAACACGACGTATCTTTTTATTGGGCTCGCGATCGGGCTGGTTGCGGGCTGGGGCCTTCGTGCTGTAACGACGTCACCACCATCCTCGGCGACCGTTGTTTCCGTTGTTCACACGCTAGAGTCGGCCGACGACGTGACGCCTTCCGAGGCGCACGGCGCGGCGGGGACGGCTTTGCAGGCTATCGGACCCGACCGCGAGGGTACCGACCCCCAAAATAGCGTCTCGCGCGGTGTTTTCGAATTTCATCACCAGTTTGAGAGTTCGAATGGCGCGACCTGGTTTTTTGGCACCCTCACGAACACGGGGCCGGTCCCTTCGAAGTTCAAGGTCAACGCGATCCTGAGGGCGGCGGCGGGAGAAGAGGTGGGCGTCGCTGTGGGTTACCCGCGACCGTCTGTGCTTCAGCCCGGCGAACGGACTGCGCTAGGGGTTTTACGTAAGGATGGACGGGCGTTTGAAACGCGTGATTTCGAGGTTGTTGCGCTCGAAACACTTGGTCCGATTGCGGTGCGCGATGGGCTAGAGGTGAGCGGGTGGCTGATCGATGGGGCGCCGGATGCCTTGTCTCGGCAGGTGTCCGGTAAGGTACAGAACACATCAGACCACGATATGCGGATGGTATCCGTGCATGTGAACGCCTATGACGCGGATGACAAAGTGGTAGGGATTACGACCTTATACGTTGATGGTGGCGGCTTGAAACGCGGACAAACAGCGCGTTTTACCGGCTATGTGTACCATCACGCCCCCGCTTTACGGTGGACCCAGTTCGCTTCGGGTTATTTGGAATAGCGGCGGACATCGGCGCGCGTGGCCACAGGTTATCGCGCGAACACGTCACGTCATGAATGACAGCCCTTGACTTCCTAGGCGACGTGAGAAGGTTGTTGGCCGCCCGAGTGGGTTATGCGCTCGGATCCTCTGCTTCAAAGGCATCCCCAAAATGTTTGGAAATTTGATCGAAAAGGTCTTCGGCAATCGGAATGAACGAGAACTGAAGGCGCTCCAACCCCTGGTAAACCAGATCAATTCGTTGGAGCCAAAGTACCAAGCCATGTCGGACGAAGAACTCTTCGGGCTGACGGCATCCTTCAAGCAGCGCGTTGAGAACGGTGAGTCGCTTGATTCGTTGATGCCTGAGACTTTCGCTGTGGTGCGGGAAGTCGGTGTGCGCACATTGGGTATGCGGCACTTTGATGTGCAGATGATTGGTGGCGCAGTGCTTCACGAAGGCAAGATCGCCGAAATGAAGACGGGAGAGGGGAAGACCCTCGTAGCGACCTTGCCTGTTTATCTGCACGCGCTCACTGGTAAAGGCGCCCACGTTGTCACAGTTAACGATTACCTGGCCGCCCGTGATGCTGAGTGGATGGGGACTATCTACAACGCGCTTGGCTTGTCGGTGGGTTCGATCCTCTCGGGTGAGCGTAACGACCAGACCAAGCGCGCCGCCTATGCATGCGACATCACGTACGGCACCAATAACGAGTTTGGTTTCGATTACCTGCGCGACAATATGAAGTTCCGAATCGAGGACTACGTCCAGCGTGGACACAACTTCGGGATCGTCGATGAGGTTGACTCGATTCTTGTCGATGAGGCTCGGACCCCCCTGATCATCTCCGGTCCGACGAACGACAACACCGATCTCTACTACGTGATCGATGGGGTGATTCCGCTTCTGCAGGAAGAACTCGACTTCATCATGGACGAGAAGAACAAGTCGGTGGTGTTGACCGACGAAGGGATGGACAAGCTCGAAGACAAATTGGGCGTGGACAATCTTTATGAGTCGCACAATATGAAGGTGCTCCATCACGTCAATCAGGCACTTCGCGCGCACACGATGTTCAAACGTGACCGTGACTATGTGGTCCGTGACTCAAAGGTAACGATCGTCGATGAGCACACCGGACGTTTGATGCACGGGCGTCGCTGGTCTGATGGGCTTCATCAAGCGATTGAGGCCAAAGAGCGCATTCAGGTCGAACCGGAGTCGCAGACCTACGCGACCATCACGTTCCAGAACCTGTTCCGGATGTACGACACACTTTCAGGGATGACGGGTACAGCGGCCACCGAAGCCGAAGAGTTCATGAAGATCTATGAACTCGATGTGATCGTGATCCCCACAAACGTACCTATTGCGCGAGCTGACGACGAAGACATTGTCTACAAGACCCAGATGGAGAAGTTCCGGATGGTCATGGAAGACATTCGGGCGTCTCGAGAACGCGGACAGCCTGTTTTGGTCGGTACCACCAGCGTTGAAAAATCCGAGATTTTGCATCAACTTCTGAAGAAGTCGAATATTGAGCACGAGGTTCTGAACGCGAAGAACCACGCTCGGGAAGCGTCGATCATTACCCAGGCGGGCCGCGCCGGTGCCGTCACTATCTCGACCAACATGGCGGGACGTGGAACGGATATTAAACTTGGCGGGGACCCAGAAGGTCTGGCGCGAGACGAGGCCAATCCAGAGACGGATCCAGAAGCCTACGCCGCCGCGCTTGAGAAGTATCAGGAAGAATGTGCTGCTGGCCGCGAAGAGGTGTTGGCTGCAGGTGGGCTTCGGATCATTGGGACCGAGCGGCACGAGTCGAGACGCATCGACAACCAGTTGCGCGGACGCTCCGGTCGGCAGGGTGACCCCGGAGCCAGCCGGTTCTATCTTTCCTTGGAAGACGACCTTTTACGAATCTTCGGGAGTGACAAGATCGTCGTATGGATGGAACGGATGGGTCTCGAAGACGACGAGCCTATCGAGCACCGCTGGATCACCAAGTCCATTGAGAATGCGCAGAAGAAAGTCGAAGGCCACCACTTCAACGTGCGTAAGAACCTTCTCGAGTACGATGATGTCTTGAACCAACAGCGCCAGGCGGTCTACGACCTCCGCAGACAGGCGCTCACTGGTGAAAATATTCGCGATCTGATGAACGAGTCTATTGAGAACCTGGCTGATGACATCATGTTGGACTGCGTGGGAGATCGTCATCCAGAAGATTGGGATATCGCAGAGATTAAGAAGCGGATCGATAAGATTTTCGCAGTCACCTGGGACGACGAGGACGATGAGGTGCGAGATTACTCGTACAACGAAATTCGTCAGCGGGTTCTTGATGATGCGGCGGTGGTTTACGAAAACAAAGAGGGAGACCTCGGTGAAGAGGCGCTTCGCCAAGTCGAGCGTATGCTGACGCTCCAGTTCACCGATCAGCTCTGGAAAGACCACTTGCTCGCTATGGACCGATTGCGTGATGGCATCGGGCTTCGAGGCTACGGTCAGCGCAATCCTCTCCTGGAATACAAGAAAGAAAGCTTCAACATGTTTCAGGAGATGTGTGCGATACGGGACGAGTCGATTGTCGGGCGTGTTTTCCGCGTCGAGTTGACGCCGCAAGTTGAGGCCGCTGCTCAGGACCCAGGTAAGGCCGCAGCGCGGCGTCTGGCTCGCGGAACGGGGATCCTGAACTCTCCGGCTATTCGTCGTCCTAGCGCCGCACCGGAACAGCCTGCGCAGCCCGCCGCGCCGAAGGTCGCACCTCCGCTGCCCGCTGCTCAGGCTCGGCCGCCTGAAGCTGCGCTGGAGCGCCCGCCCAAGGGCCCAGTCGCACGTGCATTTGCGGAAGCCAAGAACTGGCGGCGTAATGACCCTTGTCCGTGCGGATCAGGGCGTAAGTACAAAAAATGCTGCTATCTGGCGCAAGAAGCTCCCTCGTTGTGAGCGGATAAGACCTAACGTTCAAGCTGTAGTCGTTGCACAGTCGTTGCTGCTGCGTTATTCGCGCGCCGCTCACTTGAGTATCTCACACGTCGGAAAAACGGTCTTGTCCACGGTGCCTCTTTGAGGTCGGGCGAGTCGCCGACGGAAGTTCAACCAAACATTCCAACGCCTACACACGAGAACGCGCGTTGGTTGGAGACATCATGAACATCACGCTTCAAGATATGCTGGAAGCAGGCGTCCACTTTGGACACCAAACCCGTCGTTGGAACCCGAAAATGCGTCCGTACATCTACGGACAAAAGAACGGCGTCCACATCATTGATTTGCAAGAGACCGCGCGTAGCCTCGTCGCTGCGAGTCGCTTTATTCAGAGCGTCGCCGCGCAGGGCCGGTCCATTCTTTTTGTAGGAACCAAGCGCGCGTGCCAAGACATCATCTCCGAAGAAGCCGCACGTGCTGGGCAGTTCTACGTCAACAACCGTTGGCTTGGTGGAACGCTGACCAACTTCGGGACCGTCAAGAAGTCTATTGAGCGGTACAACAAGCTCACCAAGGCGCGTGATGAAGGCCGTTTCGACCTTCTCACCAAAAAGGAAGCGCTTCAACTGACCCGCGAGATCGCGAAAATGGAGCGTTCTCTGGGTGGTATCAAGGACTTGACAGGTCTTCCTGGCGCGATCTTCATCATCGACCCCAAGAAGGAAGCCATCGCCGTACGCGAAGGCATCAAGCTCGGTATCCCCGTCGTCGCGCTTTGCGACACCAACTGTGATCCTCAGGGTATCGACTACGTGATTCCCGGTAATGACGACGCCATCAAGGCGGTACGGTTGTTCACGCGTGTCATCGCTGACGCCGCTGTTGAGGGGCTTAACCTTGGTCGTTCCGGTGCAGGCACTGGTGCTGAAGCAGCTGTCAACGAAGGCGCGCGTCAGACGTACTCCTCCGACGAGGATGCGCAAATTCAGGCCACTCCAGCGGCTGAAGAAAACTAGTCCTTTTTAAAACCTGCTGATTTCTTAATCCCTTATTTCCCCATTTTGGAGGTCCCATGTCTGTAAACATGGCGGCTGTGAAAGAGCTGCGCGGTCTTACCGGCGCCGGCATTGTTAACTGTAAAAAAGCGCTCGTTGAGTCGGATGGCGATGTCGCCGGCGCTGTGGACTGGTTGCGGACCAAAGGTCTCGCAACCGCAGCCAAGAAGGCTGGTCGTGTCGCCGCTGAAGGCGCCGTGGGCAGCTACATTCATGGTGGTGGTCGCATCGGCGTGCTTCTCGAGGTCAAC
>Ga0163179_10002299_pt1 | contig 13393 bp, 10 predicted proteins | sample AtlANTMetagenome_FD_109643 | JGI IMG/M metagenome (GOLD analysis project Ga0163179, IMG submission 109643) | Marine eukaryotic phytoplankton communities from the Atlantic Ocean - Atlantic ANT 2 Metagenome | ecosystem: Environmental > Aquatic > Marine > Oceanic | place: North Atlantic Ocean...
AACAACAGCGAGAAGGCGCTCAATCTCTCCGGCCTGGCGGTCAACGGCGAGGTCAAGTTTTCCTTCCTCGACGGCACCGCCCAGATTCTCGAGCCGGGCAAACGCTTCATGATCGTCCGCAACGCCCGGGCGTTTGCCGTGCGTTACGGCAGCGAAATACCGGTGATCGGGGAGTATCAGGGCAAGCTGAGCAACGGCGGCGGCCCGCTTGAACTGTCCACTCAGCGTGGCAAGAGTATTCTCAAGCTGAACTACCTCGACGACTGGTTCCCGAAGACCGACGGACAGGGCTTTTCACTTGTGGCCAAGGATGGTGCGACGCAGGACGAAAAACTAGGCAAAGACGGCTGGCGGCCAAGTTGGAATCCGAACGGCTCACCCGGCCAGGCGGACGAGCGCACCGAGGTCTTCTTCACAGCGATTCAGGTCGGGCCAAGCGGGGTGATCCTTTCGATAGAACTGCCCAAGGACACCGGCGTTGAGGTGCAGTCCATCGACACACTCGAGCAAGCGCTTGGCCAAGCGCAATGGAAATCGTTCAAAGTCATCGCGCCTTCAGGCCAAGCGCAATCCCTGAAGGTTTTTGACCGCAACCCCGGCGCGGCACAACGCTTTTATCGGCTAAAAATCCAGCCCGGCGACTAGGCGTCACTCCTCTTCCTTGGGTGGCAGAAACCGGAATACCTCGCTCTCCAACCGGCCCTCGATGGCGTCGCCCGTCTCGGTGCCAAAGCGGTTGATCACCACCCGGCCACCGAAGTTACCGGCCGGCTCGTGCGAGCCATCGACAAAGACATTGCCCTGAGCCGGGCTTGCGAAGATGTCGAGCCGGTAGGGCACGGACTCCCCCTCGTCGATACGCCGTTGCGGAAAATGAATCTCGATCGCCTTGGGCTCGCCCTCCGGCGCAGCGTCACGAGTCAATCTCAGTGTGACCGAGCGACGTCCGTTTCTTCGGATGCCAAACGTCGATTTATCAAAGTCGATTTTTTTGTCGCCCCATTTCAGTTCCAACCTGCTGGTGCCATTCACCTCAATAAAACCGAAAGAGTTTTCTTCAGCATCGCCCAGCTTCAACGCAAAGGTGCCGCTGGCATCCGCCACCTTGACCAAGTCACTCATCAACGGTCGCTGCGCCAGCGTCCATTCGGGCGTCTTGCCGCCTTCGAATTCGCTCGTCACTTCCTCGCGCCGGTTCCGAATGAATTTCTTGAATGCTTCGGTTTTACCTTTAACCCATGAATTGTTGTCCACACGATGCGGCTCGATCTGCTCCTGCAATTCATCGATCTGCGCAAGCAGATCTTTTTCGTTCCACGCCTTTTTCAACAGAAATCTCATGGCGTCGAAATATTTTTTTCGACCCTCCGGGTGTTGATACAGCCGACGCGGAATGGCGGAGTCGGCCTTGACCGACTTCGGCGGGTCAAATGATCGATCCCAAAACATGTTCCGGTCGGTGGCCAATTGGTCCACCCCCCACGGCAGGAAGTGCAGCCGGTCTGACTTGGTGTCAAAATAGACAAAATAATTATTCCGGTTGCTGACATACCCGTCCCAATGCCCAGCCAGCACCTCCATCGCCCAAAACTTGTAAAACCGATCCATGTCCACGTATCGGCCCAGTTCCTTGAGCAGTTTTTCGTCGCCAGACTTCAGGGCGACGGCGGCCTTCCGAAGAACCTTGTCCGCCTTATCGGAGCCGAACTTGCGCTCGAAACGAACCAGCACCGGCAGCCGAAAATCACAAACCGTGCCCTCGTACAGCGTGCCCTTGGCACTGTCGAACGCACGCCGAAACAGGTGCTTGTCGAGTGACTCGACGTTGGAATATATCCCAAGCGATTTGCCGTTGACCGTGACGTGCGCCAGATTGCAGTACGACGCCTGCAACCCTGCGTCGCGGAATAGCTGGTAACCAATCAACTGGTGCACCCGCGATCCGTCCTGCCGATTGTTGTTCAGCGTGAGCGTATCGACCCCGGCGAACATTTTCTTTTTGTCGTAACGGTCGATCTGGATTTTTAACGACGGCCGGTTCGCATCCAGCGACCCCACGAAGCCCTTTTTCCGGATCGCCACCTTGCCGACCTTCGTGCCGTCGATCGTCAACTGCGCCGGCACGTAGTCGAACGGTTTCTCCTGTTCGGTCGGCGGGATGTCCGTGCGCAGTGTCTTCACCAGCAGGCGGTGCTGCTTGCGCATCCGATCCCAGTCATCCGGCTTCACCTTGAGCTCGACCTGGATGAGCCGAGTCGGGTCGAAGAATTTCTTGAAGCCGTAAGGCGCGAGATCCTTGGCCGTTGCCGCGCCGGCGAACAACAGGCCCGACAGCATGAGGGATGACAAGCGGGTCATGTAATTTGAATGTGTGTTTGGATTATTTTTTGAACTTCAGCCCGAGCTTGAGCAGCTTGGGCCAGATGACCGCGCGGCAGTACGGCGCGTTCGAGTTCAGGTTGAAGTAGTTTTGGTGGTACTCCTCCGCCTTGTAAAACGTCGCCGCCTTGGTGATCTCCGTCACGATCGGTCGGCGAAATTCACCGGAAGCGTTGGCCGCCTTTTTGGATTTTACCGCCACAGCCTTGTCGGCCTCGCTGTGGAAAAAAATCGCCGAGCGATACTGGGTGCCGGTATCGGCGCCCTGCCGGTTGAGCGTGGTCGGGTCGTGCGCCTTCCAGAAAACAGCGAGTACTTTTTCCAGTGAAATCTTGGCCGGATCGTACTCCACCTTGACCACCTCGGCGTGGCCAGTGCGGCCGGTGCAGATCTGCTCGTAGGTCGGATTCGGGATCTTGCCGCCCATGTAGCCGGAGGTCACCTTCGTGATGCCGTCGATCCGTTGATACACCGCCTCCACGCACCAGAAACAACCGGCGCCCAGCGTGACCACCCCGGTTTTTTTCGGCTTGGTCGTGGGTTCAAATGACTTCGTTTCGCTCACGGCTGGTTTGTTTTTCTTGGCTGGTTTTGCGTTGGACTTGGTTGACTCAGCGGCAAACCCGGCGCCGACAAAACCAAGTGTTGCCAGCAGACAAAAGGCGTTTCGGATGGTCTTCATAACAGATCAATTTATTTCGCCCCGGAGGCTAATCACCCGCTTGGCCAAGCGAAAGGCAAAAACTACGGTGTCACCGTGCGGTAAAACCGCGTGCCTCCGGCCGGTGCCGCTGGGACGCTGACTTCCACCGGCTTGGCCAAGCCCTCGACCAGTCTGAACACCTTCCACTCGTTCAGGTCGGTCGACTGCTCGATGCGATAAAGCTGACCTTCCTGCCCGGCGATCAACAGCACCGGGGCGCCGCCCTTGGTCAGGCGCGAGGTGAGCGCAGGCCGTTTTGGCGGCAGCGGCAGCAAACCCGATTCGAGGATGAGCCCCGCCCGCCCGGCGATGACAAAGCGCCGGTCGCCAAACGCCACCCCGCCAAGCGTCGTCTCCGTGCCGGAGCTGCGCCGCATCCACGACTTACCATCGAACGACGTCAACATTGTCCCATTGGCCCCCACCGCCATGAACATCCCGCCACCGAACGTGACATCGTTGAGCCAATCCTTTGTGCCAGACTTCGCGGTCGACCACTTCCGACCATTGGTCGAGTAAAGAATCGTTCCCTTGAAGCCGACCGCCACGTACAGGCCGTTGCCGAACGTCACGCTCTCCAGCCCACTGGTGGCCGGTGAGTTGCGCTCCGTCCAGTCGTTGCCGTTTGCCGAGGTGACGATCGTGCCCCTGATGCCAACCGCCACGTACAGGCCATCCCCGTGCGTGATGTGTTTCAGCCAGTTTTTCGTGGCGCTGTCGTGAAATGCCCACGCCGCACCATCCTCCGAAAGACCCACTTTGCCGCCCTTACCCACGGTCACGAACCGTTCGCCATCATGGATGACGTCCTCCATGTTCACGAAGTCCACGCCCTTGGCCAAGCGCCAAGCGCCGCCGTCCTCCGAGAGTGCCACCGTCCCGAGCCAGCCGACCGCCACGCGTGCCCCCTGGTCAAGCGCTCCGCCGAACAGCCGCTGCCGGGTGCCGATGTCGCCCGCCTTGACCCAGTTCGATTCGCCCGCAGCGCGGCCCACCAGCGTGCCGCCGTCTCCGCCCACTAGAAACCCGCCGTCTCCGTACGTCGCAAACGAAAGGTTGCCGGTGTCCGGCAGCGTGTTCGCCGTCCAACTATTGATCGGGTCGTCGCTGCCCTCGACCGAGATGCTTACGGTCGTGGCCGCCGTGCCGCCCAACCCGTCCACCACAGTGCAAGTCACCTCAAACGCCGAGCCGGCCCCGAGGAAATACGCGTGCGAGATGGTTTTGCCGAAGGCCGGTTCGCTGCCATCGCCAAATTCCCAGATGTAAAAAAGCTCGTCACCGTCGCTGTCACTCCCCCCAGCCGTGAGCGTGAACGCCTCGCCAACCGCCACCGAGTCGGGTGGATTGGCGACCTCAACGCTCGGCGCCCGGTTACCGTTTGACGACCCGAAGACAACGCGCAAGTCCGCCCAGAGGGACTTGCCTTCGCCGCCCTTCGCCACCGGCGTCACCGAGACCCGGCGACTGCCATCGTAAAACGTCTCGCCGACCTTCAGCGAGTGGTCGCTTGGCTGTTTTCGATACATCTCCACGCGGGTGGCCGGCGTCATGTCCAACAGCAACGCACCGTCTCCGCTCATCCAGTTGCCGGCCTTCAAGCCCCAGCGCAGCATGATCTCGTTGTCGACCGACCATTGCCGCACCGACACCCAGTAGTCGCATCCGGAGTTTTTGCGAATCTTGAGCGCGCGCACGTCGTCGCCCGCCTCGCGGTGATCGTGTGCCTTGACGCGGTACGTGCCAGTGCGTGACACCGACTTCACGTCCGTGTCGGGAATCCACGAGAGGTAGTTTTTGAAGTAAACATTGAAGTGCCCGTACGGCGAGTAGTTGCCCATGTTGTCGTACGGGTCACCGTACTCGTCGTGTTCGCCCGGGCCGATCGGGTCGTCGTCCTGCGACGGAACCCACGCGTTGGCGTGGTACAGGCCAAGATTGTGCCCCAGCTCGTGCTGGATCGTGTCGTTGCTGAACCCGCCGTTGATCCAGAGGCCGGTGTTGTTCACGTACGCCCGGCCGGCCCAGCCCTCGAAGATCGTCGTGAACGCCACGATGTAAAAATCGTAGTCACGGTAATTGTACTTCGCGTCAAGTTTGCGAGCGGCGTCCCGCGCCGACACCAGCAGGTCGTATCGCCGCTCCTCCGGGTCGGCCTGATACCACTCAACCGGCTCCGGCATCCGCATCGCCCCCGGCACCAGCGTCGTCTCGATCGAAAGTTTGCCGTACGAGTTGTCCCGCAAAAATTCGTCGGTGCGATCCATCTCAAATTTCGCCGCCTTGTCGTTGAGCGGATTGCCTTCGCGATCCGAGAAATCCACCCGGATAAAAAGCACGGACTTTTTGCCGGTCGTCCACGCTTTCGACGGCTTCTGCTTGGCCACCGATCGCTGCACCGCCGGGCCGGGCACCTGCTCTGCGGTGATCAGGCGTTCCTGCCAGGCCGCGGCCGCGGCCGCACTCGGAAACGCCCTCAACTCCCCGGCCAACGACATCACTACTTCGTTCGCCACATGGCCAAGCGCGGTTTTCTCCCGGGCCGAAAGCTCGCGTGCCGGCTCATCCGCCACCGCCATCTGGTCCCCCAGCACGATGCCGTGCACCGGCAGATTTTCCTTCGAGCCAAGGTGCGCACGACGCCCGTGCCAGCGAGGTATCAGTGCCCGGCCATCGAGCATCAAGCGCCGTTCCACCTTGCAGAATCGATGCCCCGCTCCGCCGCAGGCCACCGTCACGTCGTAACGGGCCAGGCCCTCGGCATGCTGCTCAACGTGTTGCGCGACCGACTCCGGAAGCCTGACAAGGCGCGGAACCGCTCGGCGCAAAGCCATTGCCGGCTGGGTGGCGATCAACCGCAGCATCGCCGGCTGACGCCGCTTGGCCAAGCGCTCACCCTCCGCCACCAGCCCCGGCTGCTCGGCGGCCGATGCCGCCTCGTAGCGTCCCAGCCAGGCATCAAACTCGCCCAGCGGATCGGCAGCGACTCCCGCCCCTGCGCCAGCCATTAAACCAAGCGCGACGGCTATGCATCGCGAAACGTGCCGATGAAAAATCAGTTTAAAAAACATGGATCGGATCAGGCTCAGTTTACCACGGGCAACGTAGCAAACGGCAAAAAAAACGTCACACAATTTCCCCTTGGCCGGCGCTTGGCTTGACTGCGCTTGGCCAAGCGCTACCGTTTCCGCGCCGAAAATGAGCGACACAATCTATCCACGAAGCCCGTACGAGACGATGGACGGCTGGCTGCACCTGCCCCGCCTCGTCGACAAGATCCGCCTGCACGAAGCCGGCCAACTCCACGAGGATTACCAGCCGAACTACCTGTACAAAGGGTTCGACCTCGCGTGGTTTGAGGCCAGCGGCGTCGCCCCCGACACACTCGTCGAGGTGGTCAAAAACTCCATTACCGACGGACAGGTCAGCGACTGGGTGAAGGCCAACGTGAACAAAACCGATGCCGACAAGGAAGCCCTGAGCACCAGCCTCCTCAGTTACGGCACCGAGGGCGCACTGCTCGAACGGTTGATCCAGCGCAAAGCCGAGTCCGGCCTGCAGGATCGCGACGACATCCAGTGCATGTTCCAGTACATCGACGCCGACGAGGGACGCGGCTGACCCAGGCGTGAGGGCAGCATTCAAGGAATGGGCCGTCGTGATCGACGCGCTCGGGCGCGGTGAACAAATCATCATCCTCCGCAAGGGCGGCATCCACGAGGGACGCGGCGGCTTTCAGGTCGACCAGCCGGAGTTTTGGCTCTTCCCCACCCTGTTCCATCAACAGGGCGACTCCGTCACCGCAGGCGCAGCCGAACGCTTTCGCGAAATCGCCGATGAATTTCCGCCTGAGGACACCCTGCGCCTCGAGTACTTCGCCACCGTGGCCGACTGGCGCAAACTCGAAAACGAAGAGGCCGCCCTGCGCCTCGACGGCCAGCACATCTGGAAGGAAGACGTCGTCCGCGAACGATTCTCGTGGGGCCGCGAACAGGGCATCTTCGCCCTCGCCCTACGCGTGCATCGCCTGCCGCAGCCAGTCGATCTCCCAATGCTCAAGGAATACGGCGGCTGCAAATCGTGGATCGACCTCGACGAGACGCCCGCCACCGAAGGCCCCACCCCCGTCCTCGACGATCTCGCATTCGAGACCAAACTCGACGCCTTCCACAAAGCCCTCGACTAAAAACTGAGGGACCAGCCGGCGAGTCCGGATCAGGGGATCATTGTCACTGCACCAGCGACAGCGGAAATCAAAAGCAGCAGGAGGACCGCCCGGGGCTTGGCCAAGCCGGCCCGGACGAGGCGGTGGGAGAAATGATTGTTGTCCCCGACCCAAACCGCTTGGCCAAGCCGGTGCCGAATGAGGATCACTGAGACGAGGTCGGCCAGAGGAACGAGGAGCACCAGCAGCGGTGTGGCGACAAGCCACTTGTGCGGGTTGGCCGCCGAGTAAAAGTCCGGGAGGATAGCCAACACGGCGAGAAGAAACCCGACGATATGGCTACCACCGTCGCCCAGAAAAACGCCACCCTTCGGGAAGTTGAACGGCAAAAAACCAGTCAACGCGCCGGTGAACAAAAACGCCAGTGACGCCACGAGGTATTGCCCTCGAGCCCGGCGTGCCACGCGAAGAACCAGCCGCCGATCAGGCCAAGTCCCGGGCAGAGGCCATTCATGTTGTCCTGAAAATTGACCGCGTTGGTGACGGTGAGAATCCAAAGCACAGTGATGGTATAGCTGAAGACCGGGCTTTCGACAAAGATTGTTACGCGGATCCCGCTCGCCGCAACGGCCAGCGCGATGAGCACCTGCCCGAGGAATTTCCATCTTGGGGAGAGATCGCGTTGGTCGTCGAGAATGCCGAGCACTAGCATGGCTACCGCGCCGCCAAGGATGGCGGCCAACTGCCAGCCGCGCCGGGAGAGGCCGTGGGAAACGGCATTTGCAAACGGCTCGGGCAGCGAGCCAAGCGCGGACCAGAGGCTGGCGGCGAGGATCGGCAGCGCGAGGCCGGTCATCACGGTCAGGCCGCCGGCTAGAGGCACGGGGGTGTCGTGGATTTTACGGTGGCCGGGTGCATCCATCAGGCCAACCCGCAGACACCACCGCCGCCACAACGGCAGCGAGGCGGCCGACAGAGCCGCCCCCCCGATGAGTGCCAAAAGATAGAGCCCGACCGGAAACATGATCCGGCGCTTGGTTACGGAAAAGCCGGGCGCAGGTCGAGCCTCGATCCCCCGCCGGTTCTGCTGGACAGGGGGCGAACGATGTGCACCATCCGCCGCACGCATGCACAGTCTCAAGCGAAACGCATTATGGTGCGTCGTGGGCATTGCCGCGGGGTTCTCCCTGCCGGCGGACGCTGCCGATGACGCGGATTTGATTGCAAAGGGCAAGGCGCTCTTCCAGGCGAAGATTTGTTTCACCTGCCATCAGGTGGACGAAAATGTGCCCGCCCCGGCCGGTATCGCCATGAAGGCGCCCAAGTTTATGGGCAATTTCTGGGGCAAAAAACGGGCCGTCACACTGGGCTACGGCGGCAAGGATGCCGAGGTGGTGTTCGACGAGAAGTACTTCATCGAGTCCATCCGCAAGCCGATGGACAAGGTGGCCAAGGAGTCCTCCGCCCCGATGCCGCCGCCCCCGGCCGTCAACGACGAGGAGATGAAGGCGCTGGTCGCCTACGTCCGCGCGCTGAGTGACGGCTCTGCCGGGGACGCCGACGAGGGCGGCCTGATTGCCAAGGGCAAGATCGAGAATTTCTCGTTCGCCGCCTATAAGGGTAGCTGGGGCAAACTGCCGGATTTTTCCAAGCTCAAGCCATTCAAGACTGGCAAGGCGGAGAGCGGCACGGCCGATCCCGGCCTCGCTGAAATTTCGGAAAACTTCGGCGTGGTGTTCGAGGGACAAATTGCCATCGAGAAAAAGGGCAATTACAAATTCAAGCTTGGGTCGGACGACGGATCGAAGCTCTACATCAACGACAAGGTTGTTGTGGACAACGACGGCGTACACTCGATGAAAGTCGTGGAGGGCAGCGTTGCGCTCGAACCGGGCAAAGCCAAGCTTCGGCTGGAATATTTTGAGAAAGGCGGTCAGGAAGAACTGGCGCTGGACATGTCCGGCCCCGGCATCAAGCGGTTGCAGTTGGCCAAGCAGATCATCAAGCCCAAGAGCAGCGGCAAGCAGCCTTTCCCGACCGGCAACCCGATCGACATCACCGGCGAGGCGCGCATTTACCGCAACTTCATCGAGGGAGCGAGCCCGCGCGGCATCGGCGTCGGCTACCCGGAGAAGGTAAACCTCTGCTTCGACGCGAATACCATGCAGATTGCGATGCTTTGGCACGGCGCGTTCATCGACGGGGCAAAGCACTGGAACGGCCGCGGCCAAGGTTTTCAGCGGCCGTCCGGCCACTATCTGATCAACCTCAATCGCGACCAGCCGTTTGCGCAACTTGAGAGCGATGATGATGCCTGGCCCCAGGCCGAGGGCCGCGACACCCGGGCCAAAGGCATACGGTTCCGGGGTTACATTCTCACCGGCGAACAACGCCGACCGATCTTCGGCTACAAAGTAGGCGATAATCTGAATGTGGCTGACTACGCTGAACCGCAGGCAGGCGCCCTGCCCTCCATCGTTCGAAACCTCCGCATCCGCGGCAACGGCGAAGTAACCTACCTCGCCGCAGCCGCCAACGAGATCACCATGAAGGACGGCGGCTACATCGTCGGCGACTCGATGCTCAAGGTCAGCTTCCCGGAGATTGGCGATCTCCAGCCGAATATTCGCGAAAACGCCGGGCGCAAGGAGCTTATCATCAAGCTCAACGTAGACGGTCGAGTCACACTCAAGCAGCTCTACGAGTGGAACCTGTAATCCCGCAAAAACAGAAAGGAATTTAAGAAAATGAAAAAAATCACACGCATCACACTTCTGGCAGGATTTGCGCTTGGCCAAGCGCTTGGCCTGCAGGGCGCCGACCCGGTCGAGTCCGACTATTACCAGATCGACCAGATTCCGATCCCTGATGGAGTCGTGCTCGAGACCAGCGGCATAGAGATGCTGCCCAACGGCAAGCTCGCCGTCTGCGGCCGCCGCGGCAACGTCTACGTCCTCACCAAACCCTTCGGTAAACCGGAGGAGGTCAAGTGGACGCTCTACGCCGAAGGCCTTCACGAGCCGCTGAACCTCGCCTACGATGACGGCTGGCTTTACTGCACCCAGCGCGGAGAAGTCACCCGCATGCGTGACACCAACGACGACGACCGTGCAGACATCTTTGAGACAGTCAATGACGGCTGGGGCATCACCGGTGACTACCACGAATACGCCTTTGGCACCCGGCCAGATCCCGATGGCAACATGTGGGTTGTGCTTTGCCTCACCGGCTCGTTCTCCAGCCAAATCGACTACCGCGGCTGGTGCGTGCGCATCACTAAAGAGGGCGAATTGATCCCAACCGCCAGCGGCATCCGCTCACCGGGCGGCATCGGCCTGAATCATCTGGGCGAAGCCTTTTACGCCGACAATCAGGGTCCGTGGAATGGCTCCAGCTCGCTCAAGCACATCCCGGTCGGCTCATTTCAGGGCCACCCCGGTGGCTGGCGCTGGTTCGACCTCGACGCGGTGAAGAAAATCATGAAGCGCCCGGCCAACGAGCCGAAGTCCGACAGCCGTTACCCTGCCGAGCGCGAGCGCGTGAAGGAACTCACCCCGCCGGCGCTGGTCTTCCCGCACGGCGTGCTGGGTAATTCCACCAGCGGTTTCGCCTACGACAGCAACGGCAAATTCGGGCCGTTCAAGAATCAACTGCTCGTCTGCGACCAGACTTTTTCCGTCGTCAATCGCGGCTTCCTCGAAAAGGTCAATGGTGTCTATCAGGGCGCTGCATTTTCGTTCCTAAAGGGCTTCGGCTCTGGGAACATCAGCGCGTATATGCACCCTGACGGCACGCTGTTCATCGGTGGCACCGACCGTGGCTGGGGGGCACGTGGCGGCAAACGCTTCGCACTCGACCGCGTCACATGGAAAGGCAAGGTGCCTTTCGAGATTCACGAGATGCGAGCCAAGTCGGACGGGTTTGAGCTGACCTTTACCCACGAGGTCGACGCCAAGACTGCCGGTGACCTTTCGTCCTACAGTATGAGCGCGTACACCTACATATACCAATCGAAGTACGGGAGCCCGGTTGTCGACAAGCTCACCCCGAAAGTGATCGGCGCGGAGGTCACCGGCCCGAAAAAGGTGCGTGTCACGGTGGACAAGCTCACTAAGGGCCACGTCCACGAACTGCAGGCCAAGGGCGTCCGTTCGCTGGACGGAAAACCGATCCTGCACCCGATCGGGTACTACACCCTCAACGAAATCCCGCCGGCCGAGGTCAACTAAAGCATCTCCGAAAGGGAGGACTTGAACTTCCGATAACAGACCGCAAACAAGACGGCGGTCGGGATCAGCGCGAATGTCGATGCGGCCATCTGCGCACCCTGCGATACGCTTTGGCTGACATCGTACAGCTTGGTCAGAGCCAGTGGTAGTGTTTTTTGCGATTCTGTGGTCAACATATACATCGGGACGAGATGCTCGTGCCAGGCGAGGATGAAGTGGATCATTCCGTAACTTAGAAGTGCCGGCCAAACGAGCGGCAGCATCGTGAGAAACACACGTAACTCGGGCGCGCCGCACACCCGTGCCGCCTGTAGGTACTCATCCGGTAGCTGGCGGAAAACCTGCGTGAAATAAATTACCCCAAGACCGGTGACCACTCCGGGCAGAATCACCCCGAACAGCGAGTCGCTCAGGCCAAGCGTGTTTGCCCACGAAAACAACGGCCAAGCAAAGAGCTGGCGGGGAATCAGGATCAACGCAATCGCCAATAAGAACAGCACACGTTTTCCCCGGAACTGAAACCGCGCAAACGCATAGCCAGCCATTGATGAGAGGGCGACCGCACCGAGCGCTTGGCCAAGCGACACCAGCAGCGAATTCCCGAATACATCCCAAAACGGAACCCATTTACCTACCAGCAAATCGCGTACGTTTTGCATGCTGAACTCGTTCGGGAAAAATGTGTCCGCAATCCCGCTCCAATACTCGGTTTCGAGCGGCTTCATCGGCCACAAACGAAGCGGTTGGTAAATTTCGCGGTTGGTCTTGAAGATGCCGAAAATCATCCACAAAAACGGGTACAACACCGCCAACAAAAACGGCAGAAGAAGAAGCGAAGAAACGATTCGTCGAAGCAACCCCGATTGTGTCGGATTGGCTTGGCTCATGCGATTCGCCTCCGCAAAAATAAAAACGCCCCCATGACTGCCAGCATCACCGGCAACAGGCTGATGCTGATGGCCGACGCTGTGCCGTACTCAAGGAACTGGGCTTTTTGATACACGTACGTGATGGTCAATAAACCGGCATCCGCCGTGCCACCGGAGCCACCCAGCAGCACGTACGCCCCGGAGAAAAGCGAGAAGCCATCCACCATAAGATAGACGGCCACGAACAACAAAACCGGCCGGAGCTGCGGCAGGGTGACATGCCAGAAATGATTCCAACGACTGCCAGTCGCCAGTCGGGCCGCCTCATAGTAGACCCGCGGGATACCCTCCATCCCGGCGAGAATGAAAAACGTCATGAAACCCGTCCAGCGCCACACCGTCTGCAGCACCAATCCGGCAAGGATGAAATCCTGATCCTTCAGCCAACTGATCGGCGCTTGGCCAAGCGGCAGGACGATTAGCTGGTTCAGCAGGCCGTACTTCCCGTGAAACACCATGAGGAACAATACCGCAAGCACCGAGGGCGGCGTTAGTGCCGGCAGCAACAACGCGAACGTCAGCACCGGCCGCAGGCGACGAAACGTCGATCGTAGCAGATGCGCCAACCAAAGCGAAAGCGGCACGATCACAACGATCGACGCCAGCGTGTAAACGAAGCTGTTGCGGATGGCCTTGAAGAATCGTTCGTCCTTGGCCAGTAAGTAGTAGTGATTCAGACCCACGTACTCCGCTTCACCAAAGCCATTGGCCTGAAGGCTCAACTTTACTCCGCCGGCTAGCGGCACGAACCAAAAGATGATCAGGAAAAGAAGAAACGGGAGCAGAAATAAAAACGGCGTCCAACCCACACCGGCGTCGGCCCTGGGTGTAGGCTGGGCGCTCGCTTGCATCGTACTACGAATCAGAATCCGGGCTCGGCTGCTTCGAGCATGGTCTTCATCTTGTCGACCACCTCGGCCGGCTTCAGCTCACCGTAAATGAGGGAGTTAAAAAACGTCTCCTGAAACAGGAAGATCGCCTTGGCACG
>Ga0163179_10002300_pt1 | contig 13393 bp, 18 predicted proteins | sample AtlANTMetagenome_FD_109643 | JGI IMG/M metagenome (GOLD analysis project Ga0163179, IMG submission 109643) | Marine eukaryotic phytoplankton communities from the Atlantic Ocean - Atlantic ANT 2 Metagenome | ecosystem: Environmental > Aquatic > Marine > Oceanic | place: North Atlantic Ocean...
GAGAAACTTAAACTATACGAAGACGATAAGAGACTTAACGAACAGAGAAAAGAAGAGTTAGTCAATGATAGAGAAGTATTCAGTGTAGCCGTAAACATGCTCAAAGATGATGGTATCAAAAAGAAAATTATCAAGCAGTATGTACCAGTCATGAATAAACTTATCAACAAATACTTAGCCGCTCTAGATTTCTTTGTGCTATTTGAACTAGATGAAAACTTTAATGAGGTTATAAAGAGTAGACACCGTGATGAATTTTCATATGCATCATTTTCAGAAGGTGAGAAGATGAGAATAGATTTAGCATTACTATTTACATGGAGAGCAATTGCTAAACTCAAGAACTCTATCAATACTAATCTCTTAATTCTAGATGAAGTGTTTGATGCATCACTAGATAATAATGGGTGTGATGAATTTCTAAAACTTTTAAATCAATTAGATAATGAAACAAATGTTTTTGTGATATCACATAAAGGAGATATACTTGCAGAAAAATTTAGAAATCAAATTAGATTTGAGAAAATCAAGAACTTTAGTAGGGTTGCGGCATAATGGGAAAACGTAGTGATTATGAAAGAAAAGAAAGAGATTTCTACCCGACACCGATGGAAGCTTTTCTTCCATTATTACCTCATCTTCCATATAATTTTACTTATATTGAGCCATGTGCTGGAGATGGTGAACTCATAAAACATATGGAAAAATATTGTAGTGGTGGTAAATTATTATATGCTAGTGACATAGAACCACAAAATGATATGGTAGGACTTTTTAAATTACATAAACAAGATATGTTTGAAATATCAATACCACAAAACACACAGTATATAATTACAAACCCACCATGGGATCGAGGTATTCTACATAAAATGTTAGAACAGTTTCCAAAGAAAGTTGGTATGTGGTTATTATTTGATGCTGATTGGATTCACACTAAACAAAGTATTCAGTTTCAACATATGTTAAAATCTATAGTAAGTATAGGTAGAGTTAAATGGATAGCTGATAGTAAATCAGTTGGTAAAGATAATTGTGCTTGGTATTACTTTGATGATCGCCCAGAATGGCAACAAGAAGATGTGAAAATTAAAAACGGAGCAATAAACTTTTATGGCAAACGAGAGAATAAAACGAGATAAGACTCATGCTCTTAGTAGAGCCTGGGAAAAATCATTTAAGAAATCTGGTAAAGCAAAAGATAGAAGATTGAATAGAAAGTTAGAAAGAGAACATGGACAATCAAGAAATATTCGATATACTGAAAAGTGAATTAATCAAAAGTAAACTGTTATGTATAACTGCTAGTGATATGTCAATGGATAATAAAGCTTTCGTCCTCGGCAATCCTGGCGATGCTAATAGTGTGTTTCCAGTCTTTAATCCAAAGATAGTAAATAAATCAGAAGAGATGTTTTTAAATGAAGAGTCCTGCTATTCATCTCCTGGACTATTTCTCAAAGTTAAAAGACATAAAGAGATTAGATGTAGATATGCTGGATTAGATGGTACAGTTAGCACTATTAAATTTGAAGGTGTTACTGCTGGACTATTTCAACAAGCAGTAGATAGTTTAGATGGTATATCATTTACACGTAGAGCAAATAGATATCATTTAGATTTAGCAAGAAGACAGAAGAAAAAATTAGATAGGTTAAGAGCGAAAAGGATAAAGTGATGGACATTTTAACTACACTAGGTTTTAAAAAACACCCGATAGAAGAAGATGTTAATGATGTTGATCCTAAGCTAAATTTAGAAAACCTATATAAACATAGATGGGTTTGGTATCATATGATATTATGTATACAAATGATCTTGACAAACATATTATTAGTTGCTATACTGGTAACATTAGCTATTAAATTGTAAGAGGGATATATGGCAGAAGAAGTAAAAGAATCTACAGAGTATGAAAGTCTTCTTGGTGTACAAGAAAAACCAAATGCAGATTTAACATCTTTCATACCAGAACTAGATGATACAGTAGTACAAGAACCTTGGAAAAAGCATTGGAAAGAAATGCCAGAGTACAAGCAAGAAGATAAGAAAACTTATAAAACACTTCAACTTCACTTTAGAAACAAAGAAGACTATGATGAATTTTGTAAAAAATATTCAGCAGTAGATAGTGAGATGAAACCTACAGAAAAAACTAAATCAATGTGGTATCCAAAACTAGAGATAACTAAAAATTCTTTACTTAGGTGGATTGAAGAATGATTGAACGAATTTACATTCCTACGGCAAAAAGATTTCTCAATCAAATTACATATGAAAATATGCCTAAAGAATTGCAGAAAAAAGTTATTATGGTTGTAAGGCCAGATGAGAAAAAACATTATATGTATGATTGTGAATATCTTACAGTACCTCATGATATTGTAGGTACATGGACAGAGTTAGCACAAACAAGAAAGTTTATCCATAAACATGCTGGTGCTATCAAATATGCAATGATAGATGATGACATTATTATCAAAAGAAGAAATGCTAAGTATTGGACTGGTGTATCAAATATGGAAAAGTCTAGACGTAATGCTACTATGGAAGAAATATCTGAAATGTACGAGCAGTTTAGTAAATGGTTAGATGAGCCAGATATTGGTATCGTTGGACTTTCATCACCAGATATACCACCTGCTGATACTCCTTATAGAGATACTACTAATGTAAATACATATGTTTTTTATGATGGCAGAATGCTATCTAAAGTTATAGATGAAATGGATATAACTTCCGTAAGAGTTTCAGAAGATATGTTATTTTTATATGAAGCATTATCTAGAGGTATTAATTCTAGAAGATCAGAAGAATGGGTATTTGATAATAGAAGTCAAGTTGATAAAGATTTACAAGATTCTAGAATTGTTTGGAAAGGTATGTTTGATGATAAAGAAACACCTGAAGATTATTTTCAAACAGAAGAGCATTATGATTGTATGAGATATATACAGAAAAAATATCCATATGGTGTAAAAATCTTTGAGAAAGATGGTAAAATGAAAAATGTAAAATATCTTAAAGAAGTTTATAAAAGATCACAAGGTTCAACATTAGAGAAGTTTCTATGACAAATCCTAAACACCCAGTATATATTATATCAAAGACTCGACATGAGTCTATGTTGACTTCCAGAAGTCTAGCTAGAATGAAAATACCACATTTCATATCAATAGAACCTCAAGATTGGGATAATTATCAGAAAGCTTTAGATATATTTGATATAAGAAAATATGTAACACTATTAGAACTTCCATTCAGTAATCATGGTGATGGACCTGGACGTGCAAGAAACTGGTGTTGGGATCATTCTATTTCAAATGGTGCTGAGTACCATTGGGTACTAGATGATAATATATCTGATTTTTATAGACTACACGAAAATATTCGTATACGGGTAGAAACTGGTGCATCTTTCAGAGCCGCAGAAGATTTTGTAGAAAGATTTGAAAATGTACCTATCTCTGGTTTTCAGTATCGATTCTTTATTGCACCAAATCAAAAATATCCACCATATGTAGCAAATACAAGAATCTACTCCACATTGCTAATTAAAAACGATTGTAAGCATAGGTGGCGTGGTAGATATAATGAAGATACTGATATATGTCTTAGAGTATTAAAAGATGGTGATTGTACAATCCAGTTCAATGCATTTATGCAAGGTAAATCAGCTACACAAACTGTTAAGGGTGGTAATACTGAAGAGTTTTATCATGCAGAGTTTACAGATAATGAGCAGTTTAAAAAGACTGGATATAATGTTGATGGTACAATTAACAAATCTAAGATGTTGGCAGACTTACACCCAGACGTAGCTAAAGTAGTTTGGAAGTATGGTAGATGGCATCACTACGTAGATTATGGCCCTTTCAAGAAGAACAAACTCAGATACAAACCTGGTGTTGAAGAAAGATTATCTAATAAACCAAACAATTATGGTATGAAATTAATAAAAAACTTTGGTTCTGTTGCATAATTACAACACCTTTTTTCACTCTAGGGGTTGACATATAGGTATAACCTGCTAATATGTAAGAGTAAATAGAGAGAGTGATTCGCAAATGACAAACATAAATTCAAAAGAAGTTCTAGCAAAATTATTAGCCACTGAAAATATTGATATTCAACATAACAATGTCAATACTGCTAGTTTTGATGTTAAGAACCGAGTACTAACTCTTCCCCTCTGGGAAGATATGAAAGATTTTACTTATGATCATTTAGTTGGCCATGAAGTTGGACATGCCGTATGGACAGATAGTGATAAGTGGATAAAAGAAATTGACGAAAATCCAAAAAACTTCAAAGGCTTTCTTAACATTGTAGAAGATGCCCGTATCGAAAAACTAATTCAAAGAAGATACCCTGGCTTAAAAACTTCTTTTATTAAATCATATAAGAAACTGTTAGCTGATGGTTTATTCGGTAGAGATGCAGATGAAATTAATTCTTTCAAATTAATTGATAGACTTAATGTTTTGTTCAAGTGTGGACAAACTGTTGGTGTTAAAATTGCTGATGATGAAAAACATTGGGTTGATAAGATGTCTTCAATAGAAACATTCGATCAAGCGATTTCTCTTGCTCATGAACTGTTTGAAAAAGCTAAAGCTGAACATCAAGAAGAGCGACAGAATCAAGAAGAGATGCGACAAGAAATGATGGCTTCTAATGAGGAAAATTATGAAAATGAATTTGATGATGATTATGATGAAGATGGTAATCAAGATTTTAGTCATGACTCTGACGATGGTTGGGGTGATGATGAAGATGATGAAGATGATGAAGAAGATTCTGCCTCTTCTGATGATGGTGACGAATCAGATGATGACAATGCTGATGGCGATACTGACACTTCTGATAATGATGTAGAAGAAGAAACTGATGCAGAAGAAAAAACTTCTGTTATGGAATCAGAAGGTTTAGGTTACTCTAACGAGGGTGGTGAAAATCTCTCTCTTGATCCTGATTTACCAATTGCTGAAAGTGAAAAAGCTTTAGAAGAAAATCTTGAAACTGAGTTTGGTAAAACTGATGATGTTTCAATTCAAAATTGGAAACTTGATCTAGATGATAAAGTATTATCAGAAAGAATTATTTCTTATAAAGATATTGTAAAAGATTTATCAGAAGATATGGTAGACGGATTAAAAGCTGGCCAGATGATGTATAAAGATTTTCAAGTCAACAATAAAAAGACTATCAATTACCTAGTCAAAGAATTTGAAATGAAGAAAAAAGCCGCTGAATATAAAAGAGCAACTACTTCAAAAACTGGTGTTATCGATACTTTGAAAATGAATAACTACAAATTTTCAGATGACATTTTCAAAAAGATGACAATCGTTCCTGATGGTAAGAATCATGGACTTGTTATGTTTATTGATTGGAGTGGTTCAATGGCTAATCAAATGAGCAATACAGTTGAACAGTTACTTAACCTTGTTAGTTTTTGTAGACAAGTTCAAATCCCATTTCAAGTTTATGCTTTTTCTGATAATAATGATAGAGTATTTAATCAAGATGATTTGGCCAAAAGAAAAGATTTGAGCAATAAAAATAAAACTTGTTATAGTGACAATTTTCATTTACTACAATATTTTGATAGTAAAATGTCCAGAACAGATTTTCAAAAAGCTTGTGCAATAGTCTTAGCGATTGGTAAGTATTGGGAAAACAGATATAGAGAAGATTTTAAATATGGTTACTATAGAGTACCAAGAAAGTATTTCTTATCTGGAACACCATTAAACGATACAATTATTGCCGCCCACTCATTAGTCAAGAACTTTCAGAAAAATCATAGAATTGATGTTATGAATACAGTATTTCTAACTGATGGTATTAGTCACTCTTCAAAGTATTATTCATATTTTCCTGGTGATGTTGTACTTGGTAAAAGTGATCTTGAAAGAGGTTTTAGTGTTTCAAGAAAATTTAGACATTGTTTTATAAATCCTATAACTAAAAAGCAATATAAAGTAAACTATTGTGGTGGTTGGAGTGGTGAGGGTATTACCAGAACACTTCTAAAATCTTTAGCAGATTATACTAATACTAATGTTGTTGGGTTTCATATCTTACCAAGTAGAAAGCCCTCAGCAATGCAAGAAATGCCTGGCAGAATGACTTACGGAGCTAAAGAAAATATGTGGAATGATATGAAGAAAAATAAATTCTGTATCATACCTGATAATGGTTATACTTTACAGTTTGGTGTTCTTGGTGGTGACTTAAAAACTTCCAACGGTTCGATAGAAGTTTCAGAAGATGCTACGAAAGCCCAAATAAGAACTGCTTTTAAGAAAGCCAATGTCGGTAAAAAAGAAAGTAGGGTAATGCTTTCAAAATTTATTGATATGGTAGCATAAAGGGGTTGACAATTCCACAGAACCTGCTATTATAATAGTATAGTGATTCGCAATAATAAAAATTTAATAATGAGAGAGAGTGAATATATGTTAAATGAAAAACAAAAAAGTTTTATTGATACTGCAATTGAGAAATTCGGTACCATTACAATTACTTCCAATCAGATTAAAGAAATCCAAGATATGGGTTTTCCCAAGCCTAACTTTCTAATCTATGATAAGAATGATGATGGTACTTGGAAGTATCGAGTTGGTAGAGGACTTTACCAGTTGCCTGTTAATGAACAAGAAACTGCTACTTCGGCAGTAAAAGCTGAAGTTATTGGGGAGATTCCAGATGCAAAGGTTGCACTAATGCCTGCGCCTAAAGCTAATTTGACAATTGATCATAATGGCTTTACTGAGAATTTAATCCCTGCGATTGATCCACTTTTCGTTCCCTTTGGAAACTTTTCTTCAATTAAAAAGATTGTTTCTTCTAAAATGTTTTACCCAATATATGTTACTGGTTTGTCTGGTAATGGTAAAACATTTGGTATTGAGCAAGCCTGTGCCCAAGCCAAGCGAGAAGTTATCAGAATCAACTTTACTGTTGAAACTGATGAAGATGATCTTATCGGTGGTTTCAGACTCATTGATGGCGATACTAAGTTCTTCAAAGGTCCAATCATTAACGCCATGGAGAAAGGTGCAGTTGCCCTTCTTGATGAACTTGATTTAGCTAACCCTGCCAAAGTTATGTGCTTACAATCAATACTTGAAGGTAAGGGTTACTTCATTAAAAAGACTGGTGAGTTTATCAAACCTAAAGCTGGTTTCACTATTGTTGCTACTGCCAATACTAAGGGTAAGGGTTCTGATGATGGTAGATTTATCGGTACCAATGTTATGAATGAAGCCTTTCTTGAAAGATTTCCAATTACTGTCGAGCAAGAATATCCTTCAGTTGCAGTAGAAAAGAAAATACTTGGTAAAGTATTTGATGACTTAAAACTAAATGATACCGACTTTGTTTCTAAGCTTGTTGATTGGGCTGACATTATCAGAAAAACTTTCTATGACGGTGGAGTTGATGAGATCATTTCTACCAGAAGACTTGTTCACATAGCGAAAGCTTTTTCAATTTTCAATGACAAAATGACAGCCATTGATATGTGTATAAATAGATTTGATGAGGACACTAAGTTGTCATTCAAAGATTTGTACACCAAAATTGATAGTGATGTTCAAGTAGAAGAAGAAGAAGTTGATCCTTTAGGTGTTAGATAAAAAAAATCAAAGCCTGTCTTGACAAAGATGGGCTTTATGGTATATAATGTAATTATTATGAATGAGGAGTTTGAATTTGGAAATATCAGTTGAGTTAGAAGATTTACGTAAAAAGAAAATCTTCATAGCAACACCAATGTATGGTGGACAATGTCATGGCATGTACACCAAGTCGAGTTGCGATTTAGCAAAAATGGGACAAGCTTATAATATGGATATAAAGATGTTCTATTTGTTTAATGAATCCCTAATAACCAGAGCGAGAAATTATTGTGTAGATGAATTTCTAAGAAGTGATTACACTCATATGATGTTTATTGACTCTGATATTGGATTTGATCCTAATGATGTTTTATCACTAGCTATATTATGTGAGGGTGATAAAAAAATTGTTTGTGGTCCATATCCTAAGAAAACAATTGCTTGGGAAAAAATCAAACAAGCAGTTGATAAAGGTTTTGCTGATGAAAATCCAGCACAGTTAGAAAACTATGTTGGTGATTATGTATTTAATCCTGCAGACGGACAAGCTGAAATAAGATTAGATGAGCCAGTAAAAGTGCTAGAAGGTGGAACTGGGTTCATGATGATTGCTAGGGAAGCTTTTGAAACTTTTGATAAAGCATATCCAGAATTGAGATATTTTCCTGATCATGTTCGAACTACTAACTTTGATGGTAGTCGTGATATTGGTATGTATTTTCAAGCACTCATAGATCCAGAGTCAAAACGATATCTTTCTGAAGATTATATGTTCTGCCAATGGATGGCCCGTGCTGGTGTAGATGTTTGGTATTGTCCTTGGATGCGGTTAAATCATAGTGGTTCTTATGTGTTTGGTGGTAGTTTACTTGATATTGCACAACTCGGTGCATCTGCCACTGCTGATCCAGAACTATTAGAAAATATGAAAAAGAAATCTAAGAAGAACAAGAATAAGATTGGACTTAACTTGGAGAATCTTACATGAGTGAAAAGTTAAACTTTAAATTTAGTGAAGATAAAATCTTAAAAGAGTTGTATGATTATATATCTGCAACTTATAAAGGACACTACTCTACCAATCAATTTCAATCTACAGAATTTATAATTGATTGTGGACACGGTGAGGGTTTTATGCTTGGTAATATAATCAAGTATGCCCAAAGATATGGTAAGAAGAATGGTTTTAATCGTTCTGACTTGCTTAAAGTGGCTCATTATGCTATAATGGCTTTACATATTAATACAATGCAACAAAACGAAGAGGTAATTAATGATGCAGATAAGTGATGATACAATGGAAGTTTTGAAAAACTTTTCTTTGATCAACCCATCTTTGAATTTCAAAGCTGGTAATACTGTTCGAACAGTTTCAGAGCAGAAAAACATTTTGGCTCAAGCCGTAATTGGTGAGAGTCTCCCTATGAACTTTGCAATTTACGAATTGAATCAGTTTCTAGGTTTAGCTAGTCTATATGATAAGCCCGACTTTAACTTCGGTGAAAAAGAAGTAGTGATAAGTGAAGGTAATAACAAGTCAAAGTATACTTATACAGATCCTTCTATGGTAACTTCTGCTCCAGATAAAAATCTAGAGTTAGATAATATTGATGTATCTGTAAAAATTTCTGCTGATGATTTGAAGAAAGTTTTATCTGCCGCCAATCAACTAGGATTACCTGAAATTGTAGTTCGTGGTGTAGATGGTACTATTTCTTTAGTTGGTACTGATACTAAGAATCCAACTTCAAACGAACATAGTTTATCTCTAGGTACAACTAATGCAACTTTCTCTATGGTATTTAAAACTGAGAATTTGCAGAAACTTGGTGCAAGTGATTATGATGTGGCAATTTCAAAAGCTGGTATTGCACACTTCAAATCTACTGCAAAAAATATTCAATATTGGATTGCAACGGAGACAAATTCCAGTTATAATTAATATTGAAACTTTATATTATGGTGTTATATGCGAGATGATTTTTTATGGGTAGAAAAGTATCGGCCCAAAACAATAAGCGATACAATACTGAGTCCTGAATTAAAGACTCTGTTTCAAACCTTTGTTGATAATAAAAATATACCTAATCTTCTTCTAACTGGTATGCAAGGCGTAGGTAAAACTACTGTTGCAAAAGCTATGTTAGAAGAAGTAGGGTGTGACTATATTGTTATCAATGGTTCTGATGAAGGTAGATTAATCGATACACTCAGAACAAAAATTAAGAACTTTGCATCATCTGTTTCTTTAGCAGGTGGACGTAAGTATGTGATCTTAGATGAAGCGGACTATTGTAATGCTGAAACTGTTCAGCCTGCACTCAGAAACTTCATGGAAGAATATAGTAGTAACTGTGGTTTTATAATGACATGTAACTTTGTCAATAAGATTATACAACCACTTCATAGTAGATGTTCCGTTATAGAGTTTAAGTTATCTAACAATGATAAACCAAAAATGGCAAGTGACTTCTTTATCAAAGTCAAAAACATTTTACAAACTGAAAATATATCTTTTGAAGATAAAGTTGTAGCTGAAGTTATTAAGAAACATTTTCCTGATAATCGCAGAATTATAAATGAACTTCAAAGATATTCTGTTACTGGACATATCGATAGTGGTATACTTTCTAATCTATCTGAAACAAATATTAGTCAACTAATGCAACTACTGAAAGATAAAGAGTTTACATCTATTCGGAAATGGGTTGGACAAAATGTTGATGGTGATGTTACGCCAATGTTTCGTAAGATATATGACACTATAAGTCAATATGCAAAGCCTACAAGTATACCACAAGTAGTAGTAACACTAGCTGACTATCAATATAAGTCTGCTTTTGTTGCTGATCAAGAAGTAAACTTTATGGCATTCTTAACTGAATTAATGGTTGATACAGAATGGCAGTAAAGAAAACAAGTCCATTCAGTTATATAAATTCTATCAATACATCTAAAACCAATCTTATGAGAGGTAGTAATAATGATGCTATAGCTGAAAAAGAGTATAGTCCATTCTTAACTAATCGTGCATTATCTTATTTCAATGATACGATTGGTTATGCAAATGAATTGAATCAAAGACATCATACAGATAATCTATTACAATTCGAGTATTTACTAAATATTGTAAGGCCCAAGAAAAGGTTCTCAAAGTGGGTGAAGAAAGACAATGATAGAGATATCTCTATGGTTAAAGAATATTATGGATATAATAATACTAAAGCTATACAAGCCTTATCAATTCTTTCTTCGCAACAATTAAATATCATAAGAGAGAAACTAGAGAAAGGTGGACTATGATAGATTTAGAAAATTTAGTCGAGATCGTCTTAAAAGAAGATGAAGACTTTTTAAAAATACGTGAAACTCTTACACGTATAGGTGTTGCTTCCAGAAAAGATAAAACTTTATATCAATCTTGCCATATTCTTCATAAGCAAGGACGGTATTATATTACCCATTTTAAGGAGTTGTTTTCCCTAGATGGGAAGCCAACAAATTTTACTGAAGATGATATATCAAGAAGAAATACAATAGCAAACCTATTAGCAGAATGGGGTTTGATAGAATTAAAAGATTCAACTAAATCTGCTGAACCAGTAGCACCATTATCACAGATTAAAGTGTTACCATTTAAAGAAAAAGATGGCTGGATATTATCCGCCAAGTATAATATTGGAAAGAAGAAGTGAGCCCATACATGAAATATGAAACTAATAGTGATAAAGTAAAAAAGTTTATGAAAGCATTTGGCCAAGATTTACCAGATGTTCCTGGATTACCAGATAAAGAAACAATAAAACTTAGACTTGATTTAATAGTAGAAGAAGTAGAAGAATTAAAAGAAGGACTTAATCGTCAAAATATGGTTGATGTTCTTGATGCTTTATGTGATATATTATATGTCGTATACGGAGCAGGGCATGCTTTTGGTATTGATTTAGATCAAGCATTTAATCATGTACATCATAGTAATATGTCTAAGCTTGGTAAAGATGGTAAACCTATCTATCGTGAAGATGGTAAAGTTTTAAAAGGTCCAAACTACTTTGCACCTAGTCTCGCAAAATATGTATGGGGTCCTTACGAAGAATCAAGAAATAAAAAAATTTCAGAAATGGTTGAAAATAAGAATTAAAGTTCTTATATATACTATAGAGTTGCCAATTATGGGACTCATAAATGTAAATTCTAGCTTAATAGGAGAATTAAAATGACTGGACTTACAACTTTCGATATTAATCGACTCACCCCCTATGCCGTCGGATTCGATCGGATTTTCGATCAACTTGCTACTCATGGACAGAATATGTCCCAATCGACTGGCTTTCCACCCTATAATATAGTCAAACATGATGGTTTGGAATTTTCTATAGAGATGGCTCTTGCAGGGTTATCTAAAGAGGACATTGAAGTTCTTGTGGAAGATTGTACTATTACTGTTAAATCAGTATGGGAAGAAAGAGAAGAGAATGCTGAGGTATTGCATAGAGGAATTTCTCACAAAAAATTTACACGTAAATTTACTATCGCTGATGATATTGAAGTCAAAGGTGCTGTGCTGGAAAATGGACTTCTAGAAATTAAACTAGAAAGAATTGTTCCAGATCATAAAAAACCTAGGACTATTAAAATCAAATAGTAAGCAATAGTGGACTTATAAATAGGGGTAGAAGATTTTTTCTTCTGCCCTTTTTTTATGTTAATACAAGGATTATAACATGCAAGCCAATCTCACAAAATGTCTAAAAATTATACTTCATCATGAAGGCGGTTATGTAAATCACCCAAAAGATCCAGGTGGAGAAACAAACCTAGGAGTTACTAAAAGAGTATACGAAGAATGGGGAGGTACAAAAGCTATGAAAGATTTAACAATTGAAGATGTTGAACCAATCTACGAAAAAAATTATTGGGATAGAACTAAATGTGATGATTTACCATCAGGTTTGGATTTATGTGTTTTTGATTTTGCCGTTAATGCTGGTACAGGTAGAGCCGCTAAATATTTACAGAAACTAGTTGGTGCAACTGCTGATGGTGCAATAGGTCCTGCTACTATGAGAAGTGTAAATTCATACCTAGATAAACATGGTGTTAATCATGCCATAGAAGAATATAATAAGAATAGACAATCTTATTATGAAAGATTAAAACACTTTGATACTTTTGGAAGAGGGTGGACAAGAAGAGTCACAGAAACAAACGAAACAGCTTTACAGATGGTATAAATGGCCTACAGACTAAAAACTTTTGCTAATACTGTTACAGTAGGAACTGGAAGTTCTAAAGTAATATTAGGAGCTGATAGTGGAGATTTACTGGTTAAATCTGGAGATTCAACATCTACATTTCGTCCAGGCCTTGGGATAGTAGAACAACAAGGACCAGTTGAAATAGTAACAAATAGAAGTGATTTACCATTACCTCCATCAGGTATTAGTAACGGAAAATTATATTTTACGTCTGCAACTAATCAACTATTCATGAAATCAGGTGGTGGTTGGTATCTAGTAACAATCGTAAATACAAGTCCATCAATATCTTTAAGTACATCAACTGCAACTATAGGTTTGTCAAACTTAACATTAGATGTATCATATACTGTGACAGAACCTGAAGGTACACCAGTAACTGTCGCTGTATCTAATTCTGGTATTGCTAGTTCAAGTGTAGCAAATATAACACACACTTCTTCTAATAATAATATAAGAGTAGTGTTTGATGGTTCAACTATATTGACGGGTGCAACAATTACAGCA
>Ga0163179_10002301_pt1 | contig 13392 bp, 10 predicted proteins | sample AtlANTMetagenome_FD_109643 | JGI IMG/M metagenome (GOLD analysis project Ga0163179, IMG submission 109643) | Marine eukaryotic phytoplankton communities from the Atlantic Ocean - Atlantic ANT 2 Metagenome | ecosystem: Environmental > Aquatic > Marine > Oceanic | place: North Atlantic Ocean...
CTAGCAATGCTAGCCATCACCACAATGGTATTCCTAGGGGAGATAGGTAATATCGACTGGTCTGACTACGGCTCTGGATACTCATTGACAAACGACTCCTTCCTGCTGATACCTTCGATAGGGGTCTCGTGGACAGTGGGAATTGACGCTTTGTCATTCCCAATGGTCTGGCTAACGACACTCCTGATTCCAATATCCATGCTAGTGGAGTGGGACGCAAAGAGGGGGCACCTATTCCACCCCCTCATCCTAATCATGGAAGGGGCGCTAATAGGCGTCTTTGTCTCATTGGACATGTTCGTCTTCTATGTCTTCTGGGAACTAACCCTGGTCCCCATGTTCTTCCTGATCATGGTGTGGGGGGGAGAGGACAGAAGATACGCTTCTCTGAAGTTCTTCATCTACACATTCACTGCAAGCGTCATAATGCTGATCGGAATTCTTGTGATGTACCTGTATACCCCAGATGTAGCCAGTTCAGGAACGATAACTGGCCATACCTTCGACCTCGGGGTCATGGTATCTTCGGCCTCAGGAATTCCTAGCGAGGGCCTTAGGCATCTTGTCTGGATAATGCTCCTGATAGGGTTCGCTACGAAGATGCCAAGCGTCCCTGTACACACATGGCTCCCGGATGCGCACGTTCAGGCCCCCACCGCTGGATCGATGCTTCTTGCAGGTGTCATGCTGAAGATGGGTGCCTACGGCTTCTTGAGAATTGCCGTTACGGCCCTCCCGGAGTCTACAATCGCATTCATCCCTCTCCTCCTATTCCTGGGGATGGTCAGCCTCGTCTACGGCGCTTGGGTATGCATGGGCCAGACAAACCTGAAGAGAATGGTCGCCTATTCATCAGTCTCGCACATGGGCCTGATTTTCCTAGGGATAGCCACAATGCAGCCTCTCGGAATCGCAGGGGCATTATTCATGATGTTCGCCCATGGGATAATCAGCCCTCTATTGTTCGCTGTAGCTGGGGCATTCAAACACCACTATCACACACTCGAAATTGGATCTATGAGAGGCATAGCTCACCACAGTCCATGGCTCGCAGGACACATGATGCTCGGATGGATGGCTAGCCTAGGCTTACCACTATTGGCGGGATTCGTAGCAGAGGTCACAATCCTGATCGCTTTCTGGATGACATTCGGATGGCTAGTATTGTTGCCTGCCTTGACCCTCATCATCACTGCTGTTTACTACCTTACATCGATGCAGAAAACCATATTCGAATCCGACGATCCTCATCATGGCATACTTCCTGAGTCTCTCCACGGGGAAGATCCCTCCGACATCACATGGCATGAGAATGCAGGCATGCTGATCCTCGGGGCCTTCACTGTCCTGTTCGGAATCCTACCATTCATCTTCTGGGACATGATGTCTGACTGGAGCTCAGGATTCATGCTCGAATTCCTAACTCAAGCAATGGAGTCAGAGGGGGTGAAGCCATGACATCACTGGGTCAGCTTGACTTGGACTCTGAGACCGCATTCGCCCTATTGCCAGAATTAGTAATGCTAGCCGGGGTCTTAGCGATAATAGTCATCCCAAATCTTGGAGATGCAAAGTTCAGACTCCCACTGACCAGAATAAGAATCCCAATTCTTGTCGGAGGCTCCAGACTAGAATCAACCAACGATCCGAGATTGCCCAATAGAATCGCCACACTCACCTTTTCAGTGGCCTTCGCAGCTTCTCTACTGATGATAGACAGTAGCTCCGAGGAAGTTGGTGGACTATTGAGGTCTGATGCGTTTAGCCGGTTGTTCTCTGCCATATTCATCGGCGCGCTGTTGCTAGTTTCAGCAGCGACAACACACAGAATACCAGCCAAGCAAAATGCTGCAGTGCCGAAGGAAGACGACTCGGAGAGTATCGCATCCAGGAAGATTTCAGTTCTGATGGACAACAGGAGGCAGGTCGATTTCCACATTCTGCTAATCATGGTCGGCCTTGGGATGAGCCTCATGGCAATGTCGACCAACCTTTTCATGCTCGTGGTATGCATCGAGCTGGCCTCACTCTCCACATACGTACTAGTTGCATTCCACAAAGAAGAGGAAGTGGGCGGTGAGGCAGGTGCGAAGTACTTCATCGTAGGATCGGCCGCATCAGCAGTCGGAATTTACGGTATGTCGCTCCTCTATCTATGGTCAGGTGACCTAGCTCTCGAATCCCTAGCAATCAAATGGGCAGAAATGCAAGGCATCGATCCCTTCGCTGCGTTCGGCATAGGACTGATGATGGTCGCATTCGGATTCAAGGTAAGCGCAGCCCCATTCCACCTCGCCGCACCCGATGCATATTCCGGAGCGTCCTCGCCAATTTCCGGCCTTCTGGCAACCGCGTCAAAGGCAATGGGATTCGTCGCGCTGTTCAGGGTACTGGTGATGATCACAGCACCGGACTACGGGGAGGAGGCCTCCTGGTTCCTGATGTTGGCGATAATTGCAGTCATAACGATGACATGGGGCAACCTAGCAGCACTAACTAGCGAGAACCCGAAGAGGATGCTAGCATACTCAAGCGTAGCTCACGCAGGCTACATGCTCGCTGCCATCTCCGTGATAGGAAGCGGACTCGCCGGTGAAGAGGGAACTAGGATAATCCTAATCGCGATAACATTCCATCTAGCGGTTCTAGTTCTTTTCAAGCTGGGCGCATTCCTAGTGCTAGCGCTTCTCGAGACAGATGGAAGGGGGCACCGAATGGAAGACCTTCACGGCCTGGGCAGAAAGGAACCACTGATTGCCGGCTCGATGTTCCTATTCATGCTCTCACTGGCAGGGGTTCCCCCCCTCTCTGGATTCCTGTCAAAGCTACTGATGGTGAACGGGATCGTCTCATCCTCAGCCGATACAGGAAACTCCTCGGCTGCGGATGTATATTCCTGGATGGATACAGTCGACCCCGTCTTCTGGCTAGCAGCAGCAATCGTGGTCAACAGCGCCCTATCCCTTTTCTACTACCTCAGACTGAGTCTGGTGATGTTCTTCGAGGAACCTGAGAAATCCCCCAGGCTAAAGTCCGCCTCATCTCTCAGAATGGCAATAATGGCCTGCTCAATACTAACAGTTCTGTGTGGCATAGGGCCAGTGAGCGAATGGCTAGTATCTCTAGTCAGCACTTCTATCGACTCACTGATGGGGTGAGCTTTCAGGCTCAACTTCACATAGGGGACTCTCGACGGAGACCCAGTGGCACGTAGAGAGGAGAAGGTCGACTTCGAGCGCTTAGCACAACTGGAGTCGGGAAGCGGAGACCGAATCAGAGTCCCTCTGCCAAACAGGAAGGTGAACGAAATGTTCGCCATTGCCGACGAAATTCTAGGTGGTAGGAGAATAAGGGCTGTATGCGAAGACGGACTTAGTAGGATTTCCAGAATTCCCGGAAAGATGAGGAGACGACAATGGGTCAGAGAGGGCGATCTGATTGTAGTTCAGCCATGGGACTTCCAGGACGAGAAGGCCAACGTCTGCATGCGTTACACGAAGACCCAATCGCTATACCTATCGAGGAAGGGAGTTCTGCCCGATATAGTCGATCTGTTCGGCCTGTCTTCAGACGACCAAATGGCACAATCCGATGAAGAGCAAGGCGAAATTTTAGAGCCATCGGAAGAGGAATCTCCCGAGCCAGTCGCAGAAGAGAAGCAGGAAACAGTACAGGCAGCTTCACAGGATGACGATATCGACTCGTTCTTCGGGTGAGATAATGCCTAACGAGGAATCCTGGGAAGAGGAAGATCCCGATGCTCTGATGAGAGCACAGACAAAACATGACTGGATTTCAGAACCGCGATTCAAGAAAATCTTCAATGAGATTGAGGACGGCCTTCAGGGAGTCCTCGGAAAAGGCCCATTTGAATGGGTCGACAGGAGGGTCTTCGATGCGGTCTTCGACCGCTCTACACTTCTATCCCTTCACAAGCTAATGGAGAAAGGAGAGATTGACACAGTCAACTATCCGATAGCAAGAGGAAAGGAGGCCCACGTCTTCCACGCATCTTCGACCAACGGCCCGGTCGCAGTCAAGATTTTCCACACCACCAATGCTGTATTCAAGGGACTAGCGAAGTACATCGACGGAGACCCCAGATTCGAAGGGCTCTCGGGGAGGCATAGGCAATTGGTCAATATCTGGGTCAAGAAGGAATTCAGGAACCTACGGAGACTCCGGAAGCATGGAATCAGGGCGCCTATGCCAATTTCTTACCATAAAAATGTGTTAATTATGGAGCTAATAGGGGAAGATGAAGCGAGTCCAAGGTTACGCGATGTAATTATTGATGAGCCATACGAGGTGTTCCTCGATCTCCTGGAAATGACAGCAGTCTCGTGGCAGAAGGCAAACCTCGTTCATGCGGACTTGAGCGAGTACAACATCCTCTGGAATGAAGGCGAACCCTGGTTGATTGACGTGGGTCAGGGAGTGACCCACCAGCACCCACATGCGGAGGAGTTCCTGGTAAGGGACGTAACAAGACTGGTGAAATGGATAAACAAACAAGGTTTCGAGGCTGATTTGGCCGAAAGTATGCTCAGGGTACTGGATGAACCCGTTCCAGAACTCCCCGAGCTTCCGGGCGGGGATTAAAACTAGGGGGCTGGTCGGCCGCAGCCGTGGAGACCATCGCACGCATACCCAAAGACCGAATTGCCGTGCTGATAGGCAAGGGCGGGTCAACTAGGAAGATGCTCGAGGAGGCTTGTGGGGGGGAATTGGAGATAGACTCCCAAACAGGGGAAGTCAAAGTCTCTTGGAAAGACCCGGAAACAGATCTAATTCTCAAAATGAAGACCCCAGATGTGATATTAGCCGTAGGAAGGGGACTAGCTCCTTCAAGAGCCATCCAACTTCTCGAAGACGAGGTTCATCTACACATGTTCGACATCAGGGAGTGGGTAGGTAGGCAGCCAAACCAAATCCGTAGGATGAGGAGCCGCCTAATCGGTAGAAACGGAATGATTCGTAGCAGGATAGAAGACTTGACTGGAACTGAAATCGCAATCTACGGATCGACAGTCATCGTAATCGGAGATGACATGGGGCTGGAGATTGCAAAGCCGGCAATAGAGTCCATACTCAGAGGGTCCGAACATGGAAACGTTCTCCATGGCCTTGAGAAGGATAGGAAGAGGCAAAGGATGAGGTCGAGGAGCCTAGAGTCCTACGAAGAAAAGAGGGAAGAAGTCGGAGGTGCCTTCGAAACCTTGGTACCGGGACTGTCGGCAGCCAGGAAGAGAAGGGAGAGAAGGCTCAAGGACTCCCAAGTACAACCCGAGGACGAACCATCTGTCCAAGAAATGCTGGAACTCTCAGAAGACGAAGAAATCCTCTACGAAGAGGAATGACGGTTTCCGCCATACCTAAGGGTAGGAGTCTTTTGGTGGCTCCATGAGCGGCTCATGGGAAGAGTTGTACAATTATGAAAAGTGGTCCATTCAAGCATTGATTGGCATCTCCGCTCTCTTTTTCTCCGCCTTAGCCTTAGACTCCCTCAATGTCGAAAATCCACTGACTAACATGGTCATGGAATTCTACATCGACCCGGTTCTTGATGATGCAGGAAGCGACGCTGGATACAATGAAGTAAACACCATCACGTATGCGGTAGTCCTCGCTCTTTTCGTAGCTGCGTTGAGTGCATGGCTTAGGTTCCTAGAGATAGATGCGAGCGAGGCTACAATTCTTGCACTCTTGCCCTATGTGCTGTGGGCATCCTTGGGAGAGGTCGCCGAGGATGCAGAGATGTTCGACTCTACTCTGACGGCATTCTTCGTAAGTCCAGGAATACACTTCCAGACAGCCCTTTGGGTCGTCATTGCAGGAGCCTTCGGCTACTCGATATCACGCAGGGAAATGCATCCAGAACACAAAGATAACTCTGTGGAGGTGGTATCATCAATACTCATACTGGCCCAATTCGTCCTCTACGGCTCGTCCATTTCCAATAGCGAAGTTGTTGCAGGTGGGATAGACCTCTCTCCTTTCGCCGTCATAGGGATCTCAGCAATCTTCACACCATGGTTCTTCAGGGGTTCAACCATATATTTCTCTCACGTTCAGAGGGTCGTATATTTCGTTGGACTGGGAGGCTCTATGGTATTCTTCGGCGCACTCTCCTCGTATGCAGCCAGCGTACCCGAAGACCAACTCATCCTCTGGCCCCTACTAGTTGTAATAGGGGTGCCAGTGATGATTTGCATGGCGATGTACTCCAGGGGCTCAGAAGCAGCTTCCGCACTTTCTTCCCAAGGACTAGTGGCTGGGATCCTCCCTCCGGGGATGTCCGAAGATGACTATCAAATGCTCCCAGAATCTTCTCCGGAGAAGGAGATGCTTGAGAAACATAGGAAATCCGCTGCGATGGCTTATCCAGTAGTTTTCCTAGCTGTTTCAGGACAGGTCCTAGATGGCCTGGCTACATGGATAGGTATCGAATACTTCGGGTACCAAGAGAAGCACCTCGTATCTGCCGAAATCATCGAAATAGCAAACTCTGCTTTCGGCTTCACATTGATCAAAGCCGCCCTTGGGGTTCTGATATGGTACTTCTTTGCTGTAGCCAACTTCGAACACAGGGAAAGGCACCTGAGACTACTAGTTGGATTGATGATGCTCGTGGTTGGAATGGCGCCCGGCCTTCGAGACGTCGGCAGACTGGTGATTGGGGTCTGAAGTCCGATATCTACGATATCGGCCCCATTCAATTGAAGTCCAACACACCCTCTGCGTGCCGAGAGAAATGGACCGGCTGCCAACAAGAGTCGACTTGGGAAGCGACGAATTCGCTTCCAGGAAGTCCCACAACACTGCCCTCTTGGAAGAACTCAGGGCCAAGATAGAACAGGCCAAAGGAGGAGGTGGAGGAAAGTACGTAGAGAGGCACAGGCAAAGGGGAAAGAAGATGGCCAGGGAGAGAATATCCGAAATCTGTGACCCGGGAGCCCCTTTCCTGGAGCTCTCCAGTCTCGCAGCCATTGGAATGTATGACGGGAGAGCGCACTCTGCTGGGGTTGTTACTGGAATAGGCACTGTACATGGCAAGGAATGCGTATTTGTCGCCAATGATGCAACTGTAAAGGGAGGATCGTACTATCCGATGACGGTCAAGAAGCATGTGAGGGCACAAGAGATCGCTGAGTCAAACAACCTGCCATGTATCTACCTAGTTGACTCAGGCGGAGCCTTCCTCCCACTACAAGATCAGGTTTTCCCAGACAAGGGGCACTTCGGTAGAATTTTCAGAAATCAGGCGATTCTTTCAAGCAAGGGAATACCACAGGTCGCAGCCGTTCTCGGCTCGTGCACTGCCGGGGGGGCGTACATACCAGCTATGAGTGACGAATCTATCATAGTCAAAGAAAATGGAACCATTTTCCTCGCCGGCCCCCCTCTAGTAAAGGCAGCCACCGGAGAGGAGGTAAGTGCCCAAGATCTAGGTGGTGCAGACGTCCATACCAGGGAATCGGGAGTTGCTGACCACTTTGCCGACGATGAGCCGCAGGCACTGGACATGATTCGTAACATCGTAGAGAATCTGAACATAGAACCAAAGCACCGACTTGACGTACAAGCTGTGGAAGAGCCAGCTCACGATCCGAATGATTTGATGGGAATCGTACCGACAGACAATAGGACTCCGTATGACGTAAGGGAGGTGATCTCAAGAATCGTTGACGGCAGTAGATTCCACGAATTCAAACAGAGATACGGGAACTCCCTGGTTTGTGGATTCGCCAGGATTCACGGATACCCAGTCGGTATCGTAGCCAACAATGGAATATTATTCTCTGAGTCTTCACTGAAAGGAGCACACTTCGTAGAACTATGTGGGCAAAGGGGAATACCTCTGATTTTCCTCCAGAACATCATGGGATTCATGGTTGGCAAAGACGCAGAGGCCGGAGGGATAGCCAAGGACGGGGCCAAGCTAGTTACAGCTGTCTCTTGTGTGCCTGTGCCGAAATTCACAGTAATCATAGGGGGTTCCCACGGTGCTGGAAATTACGGCATGTGCGGCAGGGCTTATGACCCAAGATTCCTGTTTATGTGGCCAAACGCTAGGATATCGGTAATGGGCGGGGAGCAAGCAGCCAGCGTCCTCTCAACCGTCGGCAGTGCCGATCCGGATGAGATTAGGGCCAAGTATGAGAGTGAGAGCAATCCATACTACTCGACCGCTAGGTTGTGGGACGATGGAGTGATTGACCCTAGGGACACCAGAGATATACTGGGCCTGTGCATCTCTGCTAGCCTCAACGCACCGATGCCGGATCAGAATTACGGAGTATTCAGGATGTGATTACATGGATGCCAAAATGACAGATGATTCCCCGGATACCGATCTTTGCAAGCTATCCATAGATGGTTGTGTAGCCAATGTCACAATGGCTAGGAGCGAGGTCTACAATGCGCTTAACATTCAGCTGATTTCAGAGCTAATCGAGATAATTGAGTGGACGACTCAGAGATCAGTAGGCTTCACCGAGTCATTGAACGACTCATCCGGAAATCCATATCTGAGAGCCTTCGTACTGGGGGGCGAAGGAAGGCACTTCTGCGCTGGTGCAGACATCAACATGATGAGGGACGCGGGAGCCTCTACTCCAGAGGAGAATAGAAGGGACTCAGAGCGTTTGGATACACTGTTCAACTCTCTATGGTCGCACCCCTGCTTCACCATCGGACGTGTCCAGGGGGTAGCACTCGGCGGAGGAGCGGGATTGGTAGCGTGCTTGGACCACGTCATAGCCGAACCTAGCACTAGGATTGCCCTCTCCGAGGGGAAACTAGGCATTCTTCCAGCGGTCATCGGACCATATGTATACAGGAAAATCGGCAGTGCCCAGTTTCGCAGACTTTCCATGCTGGCGAGCAGGGTTGGTTCGGAGGAGGCCCTGAGAATCGGTTGGGTCAATGAGATTGCAGACTCTCCCGACTCCCTTGCGGACTCGGCATCTTCGGTAATTTCAGACTTGCTTAGCACAGGCCCGATGGCTGTCTCGGAATCAAAGAAGCTAACCCTGGAATTCGATCGGTGGACTGGATCAGATGAAGAACTCCGCATCTGGACCATGGACAAGACAAGCGAGATGAGGGGGTCCATGGAGGGACAAGAGGGACTTTCCGCATTCCTTGATCGAAGGCTTCCCGATTGGTCCCCAAATGACGAGGATTGAGGTCTGCAGATGTTTCCAGAATGGATGCAGGGCGCGCCCTATCGGTTCGACACTGTATTGGTAGCCAACAGGGGTGAGATAGCAGTAAGGGTACTCAGGGCCGTCAAGGAGGCGGGACTCAGAGCAGTCGCCGTATACTCAAAGCCGGATTCCGAGTCTCTGCACGTAGAGATTGCAGACGAGGCGATCCTACTGCCGGACGGACCGCTCTCTGAAAACTACCTCAACCAGGAAGCCATAATCGAAGCCGCCAGAACTTCTGGGGCTGGTGCGATACACCCTGGTTACGGCTTCCTCTCGGAGAGGGCCGATTTCGCTAGAGCTGTATCCGACAGCGAAATCATCTGGATTGGCCCCGGAGCCGAATCAATAGAGGTGATGGGAGACAAGATTTCAGCCAGATCCAGAATGATATCCTCCGGTGTCCCGGTAATCCCTGGTGATGAAGTATCCATACCTGAAGGTGGGGCTCACCTGGGGCCTCTTGCCGTAGCTGCTGCAAAGGTCGGCTACCCGCTATTGCTGAAGGCAAGTGCCGGAGGCGGTGGAAAGGGCATGAGGGTGGTTCGAGAGCCAAAGATGCTCAGGACCGAGTACGAGGCCGCTGCGAGAGAGGCCACCGCCGCATTCGGAGACGGCACCGTATACGTGGAAAGATTGCTGACTGGTGCAAGACATGTGGAAATTCAGGTCCTAGCCGACACCCATGGAAATTGCATCCACCTTAACGAGAGGGACTGCTCGCTCCAGAGGAGGCACCAGAAGGTAATCGAAGAGGCCCCCTCTCCAGGAGTCAGTGATTCAGTAAGGAGCTCCATGGGCGATGCTGCTGTTTTAGCGGCCAAAGCAGTAAATTACGTCGGTGCAGGAACCGTGGAGTTCCTCCTATCAAGCAATGGAGAGTTCTTTTTCCTGGAGATGAATACCCGGCTCCAGGTCGAGCACCCGGTAACTGAGATGATCACTGGCGTTGATTTGGTACAGAAGCAGCTGGAGATTGCTTCCGGACTGGAAATGGGCATTTCCCAAGATCAAGTCACAATATCCGGTCATGCAATAGAAGCTAGGATCTACGCCGAAGATGCCACCAGGGGATTCCTTCCTGCAATTGGCACCCTCTCAACGTGGGTCGCTCCCTCAGGACCCGGGATAAGGGTAGACTCGGGCGTCAGACAGGGCGATGAGGTAACGGTAAATTTCGACCCCATGCTGGCCAAGCTAGTAGTCCACGCCCCAACTAGGAAGTCAGCAATCAGGAGACTCGACTCGGCATTGTCAAATTTCGTAGCACTGGGCGTCGTAACGAACATCAGCTTCCTCCGAAACGCAGCCTCACACCCAGCGTTCTTGTCTGGAAACATCACCACAGATTTATTGGACTCGTCCGATATTTCAGAATTCCGCGATCCAGAGCCCCCTACCAAGGCACTCGTTTCCATAGCAGAGGCAGCACTCAGGATGGGGCTTGACAAGACGCACTCCGGAGTTGCTGGGAATCCAGTAGACGAGCATACTGGACACTCAGGGGATCCTTTCAGGACCCTCTCAAGGAGCTACCCCTAGGTGATATTATGGAATGGTCAATTGGAGATGAGTCAGAGAGGTACTCGGTAGTAATGTCAAACGACGGCGAGGCAATGTCCCTTTCCAACATAACAATGGACGGACAGGAAATCGAACCCCCCAATCTACAAGTCTCTTCCGATGCCTCCTCCGGTAGGCTGATCGTGGAAATAGAGGGAATCCCAAAATTCGCCCATGTTGCAAGGGTTGGCGATGACTGGTGGATACACCTTGATGGAAGGGCCCATGTTGTGAAGGGTTACGAGAAAGGGAGCCAGAAGGGCCAGGAAGCCGACTCCGGACTCACGGCGCCAATGCCGGGAACTATCCTAGAAGTATCGGTCAAGAAAGGCCAGAGGGTCCGTGAGGGGCAGACCCTCATGGTGATGGAGGCCATGAAGATGGAGCACAAGATACAGGCTCCCAGCAATGGGGAGGTATCTCAGGTCCACTTCCAAGAGGGAGACAGAGTCGATATGGGCTCCGTTCTGATCGAACTAGCGGACTAATTCCGGGTCCGGGTTAATATCACACCTCCTCCCCCGTTAAATCATGGACGAGGCTGGAATCGTAATTGCTGCATTCATGGGAATCAGCCTCGCTGCTGCCTCTGGATTCAGGGTTTTCCTGCCTCCTTTCCTCATGTCACTGGCAGTGAAGGTCAATTTAATCGATATCGACCTTGTCGGCTCGCAATTCGAATTCTTCACATCCACTCCTGCTATCATCATCCTCGGAATAGCCACAGTGGCAGAGTTCGCAGCATACTACACCCCCTGGATAGACAATATCCTGGACACAATAGCCACTCCCGCTGCAGTTCTCGCTGGGATAGGGGTCACTGCAATCTCCCTTGAGGGTAGTGAGCCGATTATCCAGTGGGCAATCGCAGTAATCGCAGGAGGGGGAATGTCCGCCATCATACAGACAGCCACAGTCGCAACTCGTGGAATCAGCTCCACCTTCACATTGGGAGTTGCCAACCCAGTAGTCGCAACGAGTGAGAACATCGCCAGCGTGGCACTCACCATTATAGCAATCTTGTTCCCAATCCTCGCAATTGTATTCGCAGTGCTCCTCGCTTTGCTCCTCATAAGCAGAAGAATCAACAAGAATCAGGAAAAGACGGCAACGGATTAGAACCCCCACCGGCTCCAGAGTTCAATGGCACGCGGAGTCAGGGCCCAGCCTCCAATCAAGGAGGAGAAGCTCAGAATAGGATCCCCGAAGAAGGTCGCCGCCGGTTTTACCGGCGTTCAGAAGTCATTCGCCATAGGGCTAAGTGAGGCTGGTCTTATGCGCACCATCAAGACAATGAGGACCGTAAACAAGTTCGACGGGTACGACTGCCCGGGCTGCGCATGGCCTGATCCTGACGACCACAGGAGCGGCTTTGAGTTCTGCGAGAACGGGGCGAAGGCTTTCGCTACCGAGGCCACGAAAAAGAGAGCAACTCCAGAGCTGTTAGGCAGCAAGACAGTTAGCCAACTCTCGGAAATGAGTGACATGGAACTGGACAAGCTAGGAAGGATAACCCATCCAATGATTCTCAGAGAGGACTCCGACCGATACGAGGAGATCGAGTGGGATGATGCCTTCTCCATCATCTCCGAAGCCAGGCAAGAACTCAATGATCCCCGAGAAGCAGTTCTGTACACCAGTGGGAGAACTTCCAACGAGGCGGCATTTCTCTGGGGGACACTGGCCCGACAGTTCGGGACAAACAACCTCCCGGACTGCAGCAATATGTGCCATGAATCGAGCGGTCACGCCCTAGGCGGGTCCATAGGCATAGGAAAGGGAACTGTCAAGCTCTCATGCTTCGATGAGGCGGATCTGATTCTGGTGATCGGACAGAATCCAGGCACCAATCACCCCAGAATGCTCACGGCATTGTCTAATTGCAAGAAGAATGGGGGCTCGGTAATCAGCATCAACCCACTAGAAGAGACTGCAATGAAGAAATTCAAGCACCCTCAGAACCCATTGCAGATGCTCGGTACCGGGACCCAGATTGCAGATGAGCACCTCCCTGTCAGGATAGGTGGGGATGCCGCATTGCTACAGGGATTCGCAAAGGTGATGCTGGAAAGCGGGAATATCGATCATAGCTTCGTCGAGGAGCACACTTTCGGCTTCGAGGAATGGAAGAAGCATATCGAAAACGCTGATTGGCAAGAGATAGCTTCCCAGTCAGGGATAGACAAGGAGAGAATAGAGCATATCGGAAGAAATGTTTCCAAGTCAAAGAGGATGATAGTCTGCTGGGCCATGGGCCTAACACAGCACAAGAACAGCGTCGCAGTAATTCAGGAGATAGCGAACCTCCTTCTCGCCGGCGGCCACTTCGGTAAGCCAGGTGCGGGTGCCTGTCCAGTCAGAGGTCACTCCAACGTGCAAGGGGACCGCACTGTCGGGATAAACCACCATCCGGGCGAGGACTTCCTCTCCGCATGCGAGGAAGAAACCGGAATCGAGATGCCGAGGGAAAGGGGGTATGATGCCGTCGAGTTCATCCAAGCCGCGCTGGATGACAGAGTCAGGATGTACATGTCGATGGGCGGAAACCTGGTCTCCGCCATGTCGGATACCGAGAGGGTAGCCGAGGCAATCGGCAATATCGACCTAAGCGTGCAGA
>Ga0163179_10002303_pt1 | contig 13389 bp, 11 predicted proteins | sample AtlANTMetagenome_FD_109643 | JGI IMG/M metagenome (GOLD analysis project Ga0163179, IMG submission 109643) | Marine eukaryotic phytoplankton communities from the Atlantic Ocean - Atlantic ANT 2 Metagenome | ecosystem: Environmental > Aquatic > Marine > Oceanic | place: North Atlantic Ocean...
AAACTCGGCATATTTTTTAGTCAAAAAGGTTTTTTAGTAACCCCCGTAACTACCAGAGGAACCAGAAGAAGAACTACTACTTGAACTAGAACTACTTGAACTAGAACTTGATGAAGAACTACTGGTTGATGAAGATGTAGTTGTAGTGGTAGTTGATGTAGTAGAAGTTGATGTAGTAGAAGTCGATGTTGCTACACCTGCTGCAGTTTGAAGATTTACGCTAAGTGAACTAGGACCATTATCGTATGATGTCACGTTTCCTACATCAACTGATCTACTAACACTAGCACTAATATAACCTCTGGTATCTAAGAACCTCTGAGCAACACTCAGGGGTGTTTTTTTGTTATTGAAATCATCTAATTCTGCATTTGGTAAATATGCTACTAAATCTTCAAATTCGGAAACTATTTTATCTACTAAGAATGTTGTAGGTATTTTTATAAGTCTTTTTTTCTCATTTACGAAAGTTTCATGTTCAAAGTTTGAGATTGGTGTGAGAGATTCGCTTTCTGTCTTGGTTGTTCCATCTGGCAATATTGCACGAAATGACTTATTTACTTGAATTCCTCGTTTTATGAAAATATCACCATTGTACTTAACTTCATTAGTTTCGTAATGATGGTTTCCATCAACATTTTCAAGATTATACTTATCTACACAATAATCGTATAATGATCTATCGTCTTTTGGCCACTCAGTATATACATCAGTAATATTGTTTACAAGTAATATAACCCAATCTAGATGTGGATCACCAAAAGCTCCCATTGCAACATCAGATGGTCTTTGTCCTGTACCTATAGAAACGTTTTCAAATTGAGTGACAAACTTTTCTATAGATTCTCTCAATTGAACTCGTCTCATTAGGTTTTTTACTAGACGATATTTAAATCCCTCATCGTCTTTAATACCTTCTCCAACATATACATTTGGTAATTGATGAAAATATGACATTTTATGCTCCCCACTCGATATCTTTTTGTGTAAGTAGTTTTGTTTCAGTAAATGATAAGTTCATTACTATTGCTGGAACTTGTAGTTCTCTACGACCAGTAACACCAGCAGCAGTTCTTTTAAATGAAACATATTGATTATCTGGAGTATAGTTGATACTGAGACCAGTACACACAGAAGGCATAACTTTAAAATGCATTCCTGGTGCGTTAGTTGATGCAAATGATGTCCTATTAGGATCCATACGCATAAAGTCTATTTCCCATTTACATGGTATTTTAAAGAAACGATTTGCATTAGCACTATTCTTTACATCATTTGTAGTACCGAAAAGTTTACCAATATCTCCACCATCAAATTTCTTATCCTCGTTTTTTATATTGCCTCCTTGATGACTACCTATATCTCCTGCTTGGATCGCTGGATGAGAATACAGTTTAAATGCTCTTATTATTTTTTGTATTTCTTGAGCTTCATCGTCATTTCTTGCAAACATCTTAAAACTGAAGTTATGATTACGAAAACTCATACTATTGAATATTTGTTCAGTGTATGGGTTGAACACTCTTCCTTTAGTTAATGCTTCTAGACTATTAACATCAATATTTCCTTGCATACCTAGAAATCCACTAACATTGTTAGCAGCATTAGTAATGATACTAGCACTAAATTCAGGTAATGCAGCATTAGCAGCATCTTGTAATTTTTCAGCAATACTTGCATAATCAGCACCACTTCCCATCATACCAGCAAGTGCTACACCACCAGCACCAATATCTACTTGTCTATAGTTTGCCTGATAACCTGTTTGTAGGTTAGGTGGCATTGCCATATAGATATCTTCATTCTTAAATGTTTTTGTGGCATTTACATTTGCTAGACCATATCCATATCCACCATCTTTATAAGCAGCACCTTGACCAACAGCACCACTACCTGTTCCACCAGAAAATCCTGTTCCAGCTCCGTTATCACCAAATAGCATCTCAAAAGGTCTAAACCTTACATAGTCAATAGCCTCTGTTGGTGCTTCTGCATCGGGATCGTTAGATCCAGATGGCACTGGTGGTTGTAATGGATATCTATGAATTTCTGCCACTGATCGCCTAAATACTATGTGATCTTTATATATTTATGCGTTATAAGCAAGGAAAGTACAATCCTAGAAGACCAAGTAAGTATAAAGGCGATATTCGTAAAGTATTTTACAGGTCAGGATGGGAATTGAAGTTCATGCTTTGGTGTGATTCTACTTCTTCAGTAACTGAATGGGGTAGTGAAGAGATCGTAATACCTTACATATCTCCCGTTGATGGAAGACGACATAGATATTACCCAGATTTTTATGTGAAAGTGAATGGTAAAAAATATGTTGTTGAGGTGAAACCTTCTAAGCAGACTAAAGAACCTAAAACACAAAAAAGACATACTAAAAGGTATATTACCGAAGTTGTTACTTGGAGTGTTAATAAGGCAAAATGGAAAGCAGCAACAGAATTTTGTAAAGATTATGGAATGGAGTTTATGTTAATTACAGAAAAAGAACTTAAAGTATAATGGCAATTCTAGGAAAAGACGGTGCTAGGTATCCATCTCTTCAGGCATTTCAATCGTTTGCTCTGAAGGATAGAAATTATGCTCCAAGTTTTACCAATCTATTTTCATTTCATATAGGATCACCGACTATCCTTAGAAGTACAGAACAACTTGGTGTTGGAACTGATGCTACTATAGGACAAACCTCTAATATTTTTACATCAGAAATAGGTAAGTTACAGAATTGTTTGAATTTTTATTGTAAAACGGTTAATTTACCAAGTAAGCAGATGACCACTGGTCAGGTTGTTAATGTTGGATCTGCTTATAAGTATGCTACTGGATCTTCATATAGTCAGATAAACGCTACGTTTATCATGCCAAGATCTCAACATACAAGAAATTACTTTGAAAGGTGGATATCATTAACTTCACCAGATTCTAATCAGTATACTGAGTTTTATGACCACTATGTTTCTCCTAGAATTTTAATATATAAGTGGGAAAGAGGTGGGGGAGGAGACGTATCTAATATTGATGAAATCAAACAGGCAATGAGACAATTATATGGTACAGAGTATGATGAATCAACTTATATCTGGCCAAAACAATATAAATGTACTGCAGTATGGGAATTGAGAAAGGCATTCCCATATAATATCGGATCTATTCAATTAAATAATGAGAAAGCAAGAACTATGTCTATGACTGTTGGGTTCTTCTATGAAAGGTATAGATTTTGGGTTGAAGATGAGTTTGATGATCCAGGTGTTAGAAGTGCTATATCAATACCTGGAGATGGTAGTATTGATCCAGCTAGTGATGCTCTTGGAGTTTGGCAAGGTATTACAGGAACTATTGCATCCCTATTAAACGTTTTCTAAATACTACCTAAATAATTACACTGAATTGAAAATTTATGGCATTACCTAAATTAAACGTACCTAAGTACAAATTGAAACTGCCTTCTGATGGCAGAACCGTGAATTACAGACCATTCCTCGTTAAAGAAGAAAAATTGCTTCTCTTAGCAACTGAGACTGGACAACAGGAAGATATCGTTAGAGCGATTAAAGAGATTATTGTTGCATGTAGTGATGTACATGACGTTGATGAATTGCCTACTTTCGATATCGAATTTTTGTTTTTACAGATTCGTACAAAATCAGTTGGTGAAAGTGTTGAGGTAAGTGTTACTTGTCCAGATGACAACGAAACCCAGGTTTCAGTAAATATTCCTTTATCTGATATTAAGGTTGTTAAAACCAAAGGTCATAAAAAGGAAATTAAATTAGATGATAAGATCATCATAACAATGGATTATCCAAGTTTGGATTCTTTCGTTAAGATGAATTTCCAAGGTGATGAACCAGGTGTTGATCAGATTTTTGATATGGCAGCAAGTTGTATAAAATCAATTGCTGATGAGGAAGAAGTATATGATGCTTTAGATACACCAAGAGAAGAAATGCTAGAGTTTTTGGATCAATTAACTTCTGAACAATTTAAGAAGGTTCAGGATTTCTTTGAAACTATGCCAAAACTTTCACATACTGTTAAGGTAAACAATCCTAATACTAAAGTTGAAAGTGATGTAACTCTTGAGGGTCTAGCAAGTTTTTTCGCATAGCTCTTCTCCATCAAAACCTTCAGTCTTACTATGAAACTAATTTTGCATTGATACACCACCATAAATGGGATATCAGATATATTGAAGAATTGATGCCTTGGGAAAAGGAGATTTATATGAATCTCTTAATCAACTTCTTGAAGGAAGAAGAAAGAAGAGCAAAAGAGCAACAAGCAGCAAAAGGTTAAGTAGTGGCACCAGCATTTACTAAAAAATTTCTAGGAGGAGGTGGCGATAGTTCGTCATCTATAGTAGCTGCTGCAAACACACAATTTGCCTCAATAACTGGTCTAACAAAAACTGTACAGGGTCTTGGACGTATTGTTAGAGATATAGAATCTATTGCTATTGTTAGTATTAAGCATGATAAGTTAAGAGCACAGCATGAAAGAAGGCAAAAGAGAAGGGATGCAGATCAACAGGCTGAAGAGTTAACAGAATTAGAAAAGATTGCTGGTAAAAAGAAAACAAAACCACGTAAAGGTACTACTAAAGAGAAAAAGGACTTTGCTAAATCATTTGCTTGGTTAGATAATTTTCTCGGTCCTATAGGAAAGTTTTTAGTCGAATTAGGTGCTACTCTTGCTATGCGAGAGTTATTAAAGTGGGCATCTGATAAGAGTAATTTTACAAAGATAGAAACTTTTCTCCATAAGCTTGATGTAGTTGTTACTAAACTCTATGGTTTTGGTAAATTTCTAATCAAAGATAATCTTGCTGATGGGATGAAGCAAGCATTCTTTGGTGAAAATCCAGATGGTACACAATCGGATTTTTTCCAGAGGATACAGGGATTAGGAAAAATACTAATCGGGATCACGGGTTTAAAGTACTTAATGAACCCGTTTTCTTTAATAACTGATATTTTAGGTGTATTAGATTGGATATTTAATTGGGGTCCACCTGATATAGATGGTAAAAAACCCAAAGGTAAAGTTAAAAAACCTAAAACACCGAAAGTAAAAGGTAAGCAATGGTGGAAGTTTTGGCAAAAGAAAGCTAAAACACCTGCAAGTATTTCTCGTTTTAATAATTCATATTCTAAGTTTATTGAAGGAACTGCTGACTTTGGCGATAAAGTAAGAGTAATAAGAAGAGGTGGTGCAGGATTAGAAGGTTTAACTGAACAAGGAATTAAAAATGGGAAGTTAGCTGGACAAGGTGATAATATTTTTAAAGGTCTTGGTAAAACACTTGGTAGTTGGAAAGATATAATAAAATCCAACACTATGAAATATGGTGGTAAGGCTGGAAAGAAATTATTGGAGTTCGGTAAATGGATGAAGGAAGGTGCAAGTGCAAAGTTTAAAGCAGGTCAAGAATGGTTAGGTGATGGTGTTAATAAGTTAAAAGCTTTACCAGGTAAAGCAAAAGAAGGAATACAAGCAAAAATTCTTGGACCTATAGCAGAGAAACTCCAACCTTTCGTATCTAAGATGCGAAATTTTGGTGATAGTTTCATGACTCTCTTTAAAAAGATGCCTGTCATTAAGGATGTGATGGAGGCTTTGGGTAAGAGGGGAATAAATATGAAATCCATTGCCACATCAGGTAAGGCATGGGGTAAACGTGCTGCATCTGTTCTTCCTTTAGTTGGTGGATTGGCAAACTTAGGTTTTGCTGCTATGTCATTTTCAGCAGGAGATAATGTTGGAGGTGTTTTAGAAACAATTGCAGGTGTTTTAGAACTTGTTGGTTATGCCACATCTGGTGCTGGTGGTGTTGGTATACCATTAATCATAGCTGGAACAGCAATTGATGCGTATTTACTTGCTCGTATTTTACCTAAAGTTGGTGATAAAATACTTGGATGGGAAGAAAAGGGGTTATCATCGATTGGTAATTCATTGGATAGTATAAAATCTTTAGCTAAAGATGTGAGTGCTAAGGTTGGTGATCCTGGTGGGATAATTCAAAAAATAATGAACCAAGTTACAGGATCTGGTAAAGATGGTGATGCAAGACCGCAAGATGGTGTAGAAGAAGCAGGACTAGGTAGGTTTTTTGGTGGTATATGGAAGGGTGTTAAAAATGTTGGTAAGGGTATATGGAATGGTGTAACTGGTGTTATTGAGAGTGTTGGAAATATAGTTACAGATGTGGTAAATTCTCCTCTTGGTCAAATATTGATGACCGCATTACCATATATGTTCCCTGGTGCTCAATGGTTAGCACCATTAATGAATGGTATAAAAGGTTTTGCAGCATTATCAAATGGTAATCCTTTAGGTGCTCTTATGAGTCTTTGGGGTGCTGCTGGTGATATATGGACAGAAACATTTGCTGGTATTAATAAACAAATTGGTGATTTCTTTGGTCCTATCAATAACGCTTGGAATAATATTATGGATAGTAAGATTGGACAGATCGGGAAGGAATTGATATCTGGAAATATAACTGGTGCTATGGGAGTTGCATTAGAAGGTACTGCGATAGAAGGTGCTCTTAAAGGATTTGGACAACAAATAGAAGCAATGGGATTATCTGGAATACTAGGATCAATTCCTGGTGTTGGATCTGCTCTTGCAAATATTCCTGGATTATCAGATTTGCCTGGTGTTGGATCCTTAGTCAATGGAAACTTCAGTCCAGCAGCATTTATAGGTGGTATTGCAGATACTGCTGGATTGGGTGAATTATATCAAGGTTTTATGGGATTGGCAGGTGGTGATATAAGAACTGGTCTTGAATCATTTGCTGCTCAAGCAGGAGTTGATCCTCAAATCTTTGGAGTTTATGATAGTTATGCTGATATATTTGGAGCAGGAGGAAGTTCAGAGAAACAAGCTATGTTGCAGATTGGAGATTTTGATATTCAAGGTGTTCCAGTAATTATTGAAAAGATATTAGTAGCACCTATTCCTGATCCCAAGGCAATAAATAGTGGAAAGCAGATAGATACTGCTGGTGCTTGGACAAGCTTGGCAACGAGGATGAATTTATAAGATGGCAATTAAAAAGAATTCTAAAATTAATTTCTATAAGTTTGTTAATGCGAAGCCTACGACTTCATCAACAGATAGTCCAGAGGTGCAAAAAATAGCAGAAGGTATGAGTCAGACCACTTCTGCAATGAATGGACTTGGATTAGTTGTTAATGGTATTGCTAAGGTTGTAATAGACCTGAAGAAAATCCAATATCAGAAGTTAAATGATGAACAGAAGAAAAGATTAAAGGCATTTAAACCTTCTTACGGAGATCCAAAGGTAAGACCGTTTAAGAAAATGCTTTTAGCGGTTAAACAGTTTAAAGTTAAAGGTTTCTTAGAAAGTTTACTTGGTCTTCTTGGTGGTTTATTTAAATGGTTTGTTATAAGACCTGCGTTGAAATGGTTGGCAGATAAGAAAAATCAAAAAGCAATTCAGAAGACTATTGAAGTCTTGCATAAAGTATTTAAAGTATTAACTAAATTTGCTAAATGGACTGTCGGTGGAGTTCTTGACGGTCTCTATGACATGCTTAAGGATGATGCAACTTGGTGGGAACGATTAAAGGGATTTGCTCAAGTCATGATACGGTTTGCAGCCGTATGGGGAGCCATGACTGGAATTGGGTTCCTCTTAAATCCTGTTAAAACAATCAGAGCATTCAGTGGTGTTCTGAAAATGTTTAATAGTAATCTTAAAAGAAGTCATAAGATGCTATTAAAACGAAAAGGTAGATTAGCTGGATTTGGTAGAAAACTTGGTGGTGTTACATTAAGTGCTACTGTACTCTGGGGTATAATGGAGGGGTTATTCCCACAATCTACAGCAGATGGAACATTAGATGCTCAAATGGATGAGAGTGGTAAGTTGCCTGGTGATAAGGGATATGATGAAAGTACTGCAGGATCAAATAAAAATACTGATAAAGAGAAAGATACAAGTAACAATACAGATAAAGGAGAAGCTGTATCTTGGTGGAAGAAATTATTCCAGAGAGATAAGAAAAAGGATGATGTAGATATTGTTGGACAAATTACTGGTATAACTGCTGCGAAGGATATTGCTGATAAGACGAGAGAAGGTTTCAAACAGACTAAAGAAGAAGCTAAGCAATCATTATTTTCAGGATTTGATGATCTTTTTGGTGGAAAATTATCTAAGGCATCATCTAGTTTCAATGATGCTTTACAAGTAATTGATAAGACAACAAATACGGTTAATCAAATTAAAGATAATAAAAAGGATGGTGGTAATTGGTTTAGCAATTTATTTAAACTTAAGGAAAGAGAAAGCGGTGGTTTAATTCAAGGTCCGAATTCTGGATATCCTGTTGCGATGTCAAAAGGTGGACCTACTTCCTTTATTGGACATGGTACAGAGTATATTGCTAGAAAACCTGGATCAAATGATGGGTATGTAATACCTCTTTCTAATAATGCAACAAATAAAGATGGTAGTCTTACATCTAGGAAGATGAAGGATGCCAGATCAAAAGGATTTGCTCTTCCAGGATTTGATACTGGTGGATTGTTTACTCCATCTAGAAGAGCTAAAGATGGCATATTAGGTGGTAAAACTCCTGGTGGTATTACAGGAACTAAAGAAGAAAAGTGGTCGAAGGTATTAAAGTTAGCAAAAGGTGCAGGTGCTAAGTATCCAGAGTTAGTAGCAGCACAGTTTGCTTTAGAATCTGCTTGGGGAACTGCATTAACTGCTAAGAATAATTATTTTGGTATGAAGGCAACTGCTAATCAAGATGGTGTAGTAACACCAACAACTGAGTTCTTTGATGGTCAACCTGTAAAAGGATCTGCTAAGTTTAGGAATTTTGGTAGTCCTAAAGAAGCTGTTGAAGATCTTGTAACTTTATGGTATAAGGATTATAAAGGATTTAAAGGTATTAATAATGCTCGTAGTTCAGGTGAAGCAGCGAAAATGCTTATGAGTGAAGGATATGCTACTGATCCAGCATATGCTGCTTCACTTATGCAATTGATGCAACAATATAAAACAGGTAAGGTTACTGGTGCTAAGGGAGGAGTAGTGTTAGATGCTATGAAATTTGGTAAAGGTGGTGGAATAGGTTCTATATTTGGAGATCAGAAAGGATCTATAATGAAAGAAGGTATGTTAGAAAAAGTATCAAGTATGTTTGGTGGAAAGAATAAAGGTTTAAAGAAACCTGGTTTAGCTGGAATGGGTAGTATATTTGGTGCTCTTGGTGGTGGAAAGGGATTTGGTGGTAGAATGAAAGGAGATAATGAGAAGAGTAAGAAAAAGAAGATGAATGCTCAACAAAAAGAAAAGGAACGTAGTTTGCAAAAGGTGATGCGTGAACGTACCGAAGCAAGAGAAATGTTAAATAGCAAAGGTGTTGAAATTATGCAAAAAGCAGTGATAGCAGTAGAAGAATCCAATGCAAAAAATAGAGCATTCATTCAAGGTACAATGAAAGCAACAAATGATGTTTATAGAGGTACACAACAAGGTGGTACAGCAAGTATTAGAACTACTGGAAATATATTTAAAACTGCTGTTTCGTTAATGAATTCATTTAACAATCCTTTGAGGCGTTAATATAATGGCAATTAAATCAAAAGCAGCCGAAGTTGATGTTTCTTTTGCTATTATAAGAGATGGTGCGAAAGTTACTAATGCTAAAGGAAAGTATGAATTAATTGAATATCTTCAAGCATGGGAGATATTTGAATCTATACAGTCAGCAACTATAGAAGCAAGTTTTATTATTAATGATTCTGGTGGATTGATCAATCGATTGACTGGATCTGAGGAATTTCAGATAGAGTTAAAAACTCCTGAAGAAAACCGCAAATACATTTTTAGATCTTATGAAATTGTGAATAGAGTTAGAGGAACTCAAACTGGTGAGATGTATCGTATAAATGCTACTTCTAATGAGTTTATAAAAAATGAAGTGTTGAATGTTTTTGGTCATACTGAGAAAATATTTAAGGGTGCAGTTGAAGCATCTAAGATTATTAAAACATTATTGAAAGGTAAAAAGTATATTGGTACGACTAAAAAAGTCTTTTTAGAAGAGACGATGAACAAACAAACTATGATTGTTCCTAATTGGAGACCAATAGATTTCATTTACTGGATGTGTGGTCGTAGTATTCGTAAATCACAGAAAGGTGGATCATTACAAAATGGATTTCTTTTTTGGGAAAGTTCTTTAGGATTTAATTTTCAATCAGTTGATAAGATGGTTGAAGATGTTAATGCACAAAAAACAGGTAAGACTGATAGGTCAAAAGGAAGTGCAAGACTTTATGAGTATGTTTATACTCCAAAATCAACTGCAGATGAAGGTGCAAGCGATCCATATTCAATTGATACCGTAGTATTTCCTGATGAGAAAAGTTATCTAATGGGGTTGAGACATGGTACTTGGGCTGGATATAGTATTGGTTTTGATCCTGTTAACATAGCAAAATCTAAAGTTGGTGGTAGTAAAGATTTTTCACAGTCAGCACATCAATATGGTGTTACTCCCTTGTGGAAGAAGATGTCTCATATAGGAGGAACTAAGAATGTAAATCCAATTACTGCTATGGATGGTTCTATAAAAAATATTGTAAACTTTCCTAAAAGGGTTCGTTATACTATGATGCCTAATCAAATATTTGATCCAAAGTATCAACAAAATCCTCAAGCAAACTATTCTGAGTTGGTTGAACTGCAAGCATATCAATGGTTAAGGTTGGAAACTATTAGAAATATTAAATTATCTATTACCATTCCAGGAAATTTAGATCTTTTTGCTGGTAAAGGTGTTAGTATTAAAATACCATCTACTGAAAAAGTAGGATCAGCACCAGTATTAGATAAAAAATATAGTGGAAGGTATCTAATTGGGGGAGTAGCACATACTTCTGGCGGTGATGGTTCAAGTTACAAAACAGAGTTAATGCTAATGAAGGACACGATTTCTAGCTAAATAGTATTGTTACCTATTAGTAACGGAGACAAAAAATTATGACAACTATCGAACAACACATTCAAAAAGATAGAGACATCCTTGACAACCCAACAATTAGTCCTGCAGCTCGTAGGCATGTTGCAGAGGAGTTACATGACTTAGAAGTTTATCGTGAGCACCATATTGAAGATATCAATAATGGAGATCATCACGATCCTAATACCATTGAACTATTCTGTGAAATGCATCCTGATGAGCCAGAGTGCCTAGTTTATGACGATTAATGAACAATTTTTTATTATGGTTACTTGGAACTTGGTCTAATAAGACACAAGCACAATCAGCACCTACTTTATACAAGCAAGTATTTGTAAGGTGGGAAGATGACGGAGAATATTTACACTCTGTTCATTGGGGAAGAAAGCAGGAACACAGTCCATATTTAACAACTAACAAAAAATTAAAAGTACTATCCGATACTGAAGTTATACTTGAGCATTGGGGTGGTACTTATAGTGGTTTGACACGCAATGAAGATTGTGATATGATTATGAAATATGATGGAACTGCATGGATGGGTCAATTTGACACAACTATGAAAGACAATGGACAAGTAATATCAGGTCATGCAGAACTTGGTCTATATGGTCATAAACTTTTTATGAGAGATAGATTTTTAGATTCTGAGGGCAGAATTATTTGGGGTGCTGATGAGATCTATAAGTATGTCAGAGTTTGAATTAAATCCAAATTTAGAAATATTGGAGGAGAACCTTGATGGTTCTCCTATTTTTTGTGTAGATAATTTTTATTTAAAACCTAAAGAGGTTGAGGAGTATTTGTTTAGTGAGGAACCCCCACTATGGAAGATAGAACAAAAACCATCTAACAATGGTGTGATGTTTGAGGATAGGAGGTTATGTAAGAGAAATGCTAGAATTTTTAATGTCATTAAATTTCTAAGTCAATTATGTAAGCAAGAACCTTTAGTAAATGATGTGCTTACTAATATGACTAGGTTTGTTAAGGATGATTTCAATAACTATACCGATAATGTCTGGTGGCCACATAGAGATGAGGGATATAATGCAATAGTATATTTCAATAAAGATTGTGAGTGTGGGACTAATTTATATGAAAATTGTGGAGATATTCCACCAGTTCCAGAGCATCATCAACCTTGGAGACCTAAATCAAAATATAAATTCATAGACCATTTAGTACCAAAATACAATAGAATGGTTCTTTTTGATGGTAATAAATTTGTTCATGGTGCTAATGTTTGCAATGATAGATACTTTGATTATGAATATCGGTGTAATCAGGTCTTCTTCTTTACCGATAAATATAAACAGCAGAAAAACCTTTAGTTAAAATGGCGATCAGGGAACTTAGTAGTATAGATGGAATTGTCGATGAACCTACCATTAATTTTGTAGGTAAAGACGGTTTCTTCTGGTGGGTAGGCGAAGTTGAAGATAATAGAGATCCTGAAGAGATAGGTAGAGTAAAGGTACGTGTTCTTGGTTATTATACCAATGTTAGAGGAGGAACTGTAGCAGATTTAAAAACAGATCATCTCCCTTGGGCAACAGTATTACAACACACATGTCAACCAGGAAATGATGGTCAGGGTGAAAGTTCTGGTCAATTGCAACCTGGTGCTATTGTTATGGGTTTCTTCATGGATGGAGAGCATGCCCAAATGCCTATAGTTATAGGTGTAATGAGAGTTAAGAAAGATCCATCAACAAAGAAAGAGAGAGTATTTGCCTTTACAGGCGAAGAGATACCAGAACATAGTCCAGGTGTTGTTAATCCTGCATCAGAAGAAATAGGAAAAATTGATAGTATTTCAAAAGGTGATTTCTGTAGACCTGGAGACAAAAATAATAGTGTATCAACTGTTGAAACGCAAAAAACTTTAGACACAGCTGGTAGTGGATCACCTAATAATATTGGTAGTAGATCAGGTATTAATGGTAGTAAGGGTAATCCTAAAAAACCAAGAGGTGCTAATAATGGAATACCTGTAGCTAGAGGTTCTTCTGGTCCTTGGGGAACTCTAGAACATAAACTCAGTTATCTTTTAGAAGATCTTGCTGATACTGCTGGTTTGTTGATTAAAACAGAAGAAGGTAATTTCCTTAATATAGTTACTGGTAAGATTGAGACAACAGAAAAACTTCTTGCTAAGGTACAAGATTTTCTATCAGCAATATTTACTCAGGTTATTAGTGCTATTCGTCAGCAAATGACTGACCTAATGGAAAAATTGAATATTGCTACTATTGTGGCAGGATCTACTGGTATACCTTTTGTTCAATTTGGTCTAGTACGTGCTGCAGTTACTGCTATTCTTAATGCATTATGTATTGAAGATAGTAAACTCATG
>Ga0163179_10002304_pt1 | contig 13379 bp, 17 predicted proteins | sample AtlANTMetagenome_FD_109643 | JGI IMG/M metagenome (GOLD analysis project Ga0163179, IMG submission 109643) | Marine eukaryotic phytoplankton communities from the Atlantic Ocean - Atlantic ANT 2 Metagenome | ecosystem: Environmental > Aquatic > Marine > Oceanic | place: North Atlantic Ocean...
CACTTTCTTTTTTTTCAGCTACAATAATGTAACTTCTTTGAAACCAAGAAGGTATTTTTGTTAATAACATTTTTGTTATATAAAAATTATTATTATTCATTGTTTCAATTCTTTTCGGTGTTAATGAATAATGGCCTATTATATAACAAAATTTATTACACACTTTGTAAGTATGTTGTAACCATTTATCAAGTATTGAATAAGGTGGATTTGATATGCATATATCATAAAAACCTTTTTCTAAAAAAAAATCTATATCTTCATCAATTTCACAATAAGATTTCGGTTCTTTTAATTTATTATATATAGCACCTTTACCTTTACAACATTCTAAAACATTTTGCCCTTCTTCATAATCACAAAATTCTAACATCAAATCAACAACAAGATCAGGTGTATAAATTTTATCATTTGGCTTTTGTCTGCTTTGTATATTATTACAAGTCTTAACACTCATTAATAATAACCAATATTATTTTGCGAAATTAAGAGCGAAATTTACTCTTTTCTTCAATAAAGCTGTTACTTTAATTTTTTTACCTTTATAATCGTGCACTGTTCCAAGCTTAGCATTTTTTAATTTATTAAGTAAAGCTTTCGGTATGTTTTTTTCAACAGGTATTCCAAGACTTCTACTTAAGGCACCTTCTTTAAGATTGGCGAAAGGATCACTTTTCTTTTTCTCAGGTTTTTTTTTCGGTTTTGATGGCCTTCCTCTTTGTTTTCCATATGTTCCTTTTCCGTCGGGCATTTTATATTATAATGATATATATTTATTTTTTATATTTTTTAACTCTTCCAGTTGCTTTTTTTTCTTTCATTGCTTTTTTCTTTTGAGCTGGAGTAAGTTCTTTCATAGTTGTCGGTGTGTCTTTACTCACTCTTTTTGTTGGCCTAAATATATCACCTTTTTTATCATATGTTTTTTTACCTGTTTGACTTCTCCAATCTTCTTTAAACCATCTTGTTAATTTACCTTTTGCCCTTGAGCCACTATATGTGCCCCCCATTTTTTTATATTCCTTTACTATTTGAGCTGATCTGTAAGCTGAATGTTTTGGATTTTTTGCTATGACTTTTGCTTTTGCTTTCGCATAAAGTTTTTTATTTTTCGGTGACGGCATATATAAATTAATAAAGAAAAAAATTTAAAAACCACCGTAAGCCATTCTTCCCTCGGGATCAACATTATCAAAATATTCACTAGTTCTAACACCTTCTCTTTTTGCGAGCATTTTTCTTTCTAAATTTCTCATTTGCCTATTTCTTGTTGATTTTGCATTACTAATGTAACTCTGGACACTTGGAGGTAAATCTTGAGGTGAATCTGTATCTAAATAACCAAACACTTTATCATAATAATCCATATGTATATCTTCATTTGTATAACCCATAATTTTAATTTTTTTACCTGATTTTCTATCAACAAAAACAGGTTTTAAATTTTGATCTAAATGAGAAAAGTCTCTACCTTTTTTTTCTTGTCTCTTTTTTGTTTCTAAAAGCAGTTTTTCTCTTCCTTTAGTTAAATCTGGATATTCACTAACTTTTTTACCTTCATCTTTTCCTTTAGCTAAGAATAATGTTTCACCTTTTTTACCTTTTTTTGTTGGAGGTTTCTTTTTTTTAATCTTAATAATCTTCTTTTTCGGCGGCATTTGATATTATTAAGAGAGAAAATAAAAAATCAATTTAGTTAAAAACTTCCACACCACTCATGCTAATTCCTATTGTGCGCACGTGCACAACGAAGTTATGGAGTAAGATATTTGCCGAGTGTGTTGAGTTATAGTTAAGATATAATATAGTAGAAACACCGTTAAGATTTTCAGAAAGCCCATATGGCCCCAGACTTCTGGCGACTAACCAACTACCCCTACCTTCTTCAGCGTTGTTAGTTAAAAACGATAGATTTCTAACTGGAATATTAGCAGCTGAAAGAGCTTTTTCAACTTCGTATAAATGTAACCCTGAGGGGCGTGCGCCTAAAGCCCATACGGGTTTTGCGTAAGGCGGGGCAGGTGTGCCGTAACCTCCAAAAGCTTCTCTTTCTACATTAACACGACGATCTGGCCTTAATATATTTGCTATTTGATATTGATATTCTTTCGCGTCTCCATATCGGCCTCCTAAAGCATTATCATTGGCTGTTGTATCTACTTGATGCATAATGATCGGGACTGAAAGAATTGATTTACTTCTTGTTAAATCAGCGGGCACCATATTTGTTGAATTAACAACATTAGCATCAATAGCGTTTTGAAAATCAGTATAAGAAGTGATATTAAATGTATATTGACCTTTAGCCATCATTCTTGCGGCAGCTTGGACTTGAGCCGGAGGAGGTATAACTTTTGAAACAACAAGACGAGGATTATCAATTTTATATGAGGCAGCATCACCTAAAACAGTATTTCCAACAATAGCTGTAATTCCTACATCTTCGGCTTTCTTTGCTGGAGTGGCGGCGGGTATATCACCTAATTTTGTATTAGTTTCAATAACTAATTTACTTCCAACAATTTCAAGTGATTTAATTGTTGTGGCTACTGTTGTTTGACCTGCGGCATCAATGTTACCCGTTACTTCTACAGCTTGTCCTACACGCCAGGGGCAGTTAGCTAACAAATTTTTACCGTTACCAGTTGTTGCGTCTCCGTAAGCATCTGAATTAGAAACTGTAAATTTTGTTATTTCAACAGCGGCGCCTGTAGAAGCTTCGCCATCAACATCATCACAATCAACATCTTCCATTCCATCTACAACATGTAAAGCGTGAGAAGCTTGAGCTAAAATAAGTTCAAGTTCAAGGGGGGCGGACATAAGTGGAAAAGCTTTTGAGGTTGTAAATAAACCACCTAGAAGAGGGACAGCGACTTTTTGAGTTAAAGGTTGAGCTACAGCTACTGAATTAACTCCTACAGCAACATCTTCGTTACGTGCACACCAAGGGTTATTTACTTGTTGATAATCTTTCATGCACATTTCAGTTCTTTCTCTTTTAGTTACAACACCTTTATCAGCACTGGCTAAATAATGTAAGTTACTGTATATATTCATATGATCTAATTGTTCTATAAGACGACCTTCACTTCTAATATTTTGTGTTCTAATGGCTGAAAGCACACCACAATTTTTATTAAATGCGTGTTTCGCAGAATCAGCGCCTAAAGTAACTGTAACATCACATTCTAAATATGAATTTGAAAGATCACAGAAACCAATATTTCTAGTTAAATCAACTATAAGTTGATTGTTTTCTGGCGTAAATGAAACACCATTTCTTGAGGGCACACGAATTGAATCATAACCAATTTTTACAGCGTCACTCTTAGTTCTAAACATTTGTATAATCTAATATAATAAAAAAAATTTAGCAATTATATTTTAATTTTATCTTTTAAGCATTTACTATTAAAAAACACAACCGATATTCTACAACCTGATTTATGAGGTTTTACCCAATGTTTGTAAATTGAGCCGTTAAATTGATATGGCTTGTGTCTAATATTTATTTCTTCAATATAACTTTTTCTATCAACACATAATTCACCTTCAGTATAATCACCTAAAGCTAATATTACACTTTCACCAACATTTGAGCTATCAAAATGCGGAGGGGTAATGTAATCTTTATTTATTTGTATATTAATCCAAGAGAAATCTGGAAAATGTATTTGAGCGAATTCTTTAAATATTTCATCAAGTTCTGGATATTGTTCTTTAATTTTCGTAATGTATAAACCTTTATATTCTGATTTTTTTCTCATATGTTTTGTTCCGTCTTTATTGTATTTTAAAAAACCTTTCCAAGTATATCCGTATAAAACACTACCCCCGTATTTTTTACACTGTGCACCTTTAAATTGATTTCTTTTTCTTTCTGAGCCTGTATAATAATTCAAAGGTTCTAAAAAATTAAATAATAACCAACAATCTTGATCTATATCACCTGAAAACATTTGATATAAGTCCAGAAAATTAAAAAACAATATTAACAAAAAAAAATTCAATTTTATTTTTCATTCACAATTTACGCTAATTGATTGTAACCTGTTGCCCTGTATATTGAGCTATCCATAACAGGTGCCGCTTCACTAATATTAATGCCCATTGGTGTTGGTTTCGGGGGCGGTTTCGGTGCGGGGGGCGTTTTTGATTGATGTTTTGATCCTTCAATGCCCGCGAATATGGCTCCACCTAAAGCTAAAAGTCCCCCCACAACTGTTCCAACTCCGGGCACTGCCTCCGCACTGGCGGCTGCAGCATCAATTCCAGCCTCGGTTGCCGCTGTTGCCGCGTCTGCTGCTGCGCTGGCTCCTGCTGCTCCTGCTTCTGCTGCGGCGCCGCCTGCCGCATCTGCTGTGGCTTCACTAACACCCGCCGCTGTATCTCCTTCAACTACATCAGCTCCAGCTCCTTCGGTTTCTGCTTCTCTACCTACACTTTCTAAGGTTCTTTGTTCTACTGCTTGGCCTGTTCTAACTCCACCTTGAGCGGGTAAATCTTCAGTTACTGTTTCTGTAGTAGTATTTCTTGTTAAATTTTCTGACGGAATGTTACCTCTTGCGGGCGCTACTTCACCCCCGCCAAAACTTGTTTCTGTTGTTGCGGGTTCTGTTGGTTGGACGGGTTCAAGCTCAGTGCCCTCTTGTTCTGTAGCATCACCTCTATTTCTAAATTGTGGCGCTACTTTTGATCTAACAGCTTGTAAAGCTGATTTACCTCCACGATAAGCTGCTTTACCTATATCTCCTACTGCTTCACCTGCTTTACTAACTAATTGACCTGGTGCTTTTGCTACTGTTGCGATATTTTGCGCTAATTCACTATCCATAGCATCTGCGGCCATTTCTGTAAAACCTCTACCCGCGTTCTCTCCTGCGTCTTCTCCTCCTTCAGCCATTGCTTCTGCCCTAGTTCCAAGCCTTTCAGCTTTTGCGGCTTTACCTGCGGCATATAAAGATTTAGCTCCATAATCTATTCCGCTTTTAACTAAAGGTTCCATACCGACACCCGCGAAACCTTCTTCAATTCCAGTTTGAGTTTTAACAGCTGCGTTACCTGCGCTGATCTGACCTTTAAGTGCGTTATATTGAGTATTTTGTGCATTCTTAGCCATATTATAATTTTCTTGTCCAACTGCATTTATATTTCTAATATCATTTTCTCTTCTATTAAAGCTTGCTGCCGATGAATTAAAACTATTCAAGAAACTATCCATTGTATATAATTTATTAAGATAATAAATAATTTAATAAATTAATTGATATATATAAAAATGTTGAAACACATAATCCTATAAGTATTGTTCCATTAAATATTTCTTCAAATGTATAACTCATTATGTTATAAAAATATTATTCTCCTTTAATTTGTCCGTGGTTCATTTCTTGACCTTCCATATTTATATTACCGTTTTCATCATATCTTGAGAATATCTCTATCGGTTCTGTTCTATCAGCGCCCCAGGCATATAATTTCATATCTCTAAAATCAGAAAGTAAAAATCCGTATTTAACTCCACAAGCTTCTTTATATTTTTCAAGAAAAACTTTCTCTCCTCCAAAACAACTATGTAACTCAACTATATCGTTTAATTGTTTATTTGATGGTTGATAAAATGTAATTGTATGTGATATATTTGATCTTAAATTTGGTGGTAATGATTTAACTGATTGTGTTGAATATATCTGTAATGATTTCATATGACGGCAACAAGAAGCCATTTTACTACAAAATGTATTTTGTCTTAATGACCCCATACAATCATCTAATATAACACTACAAAATTCTCTTTCATCTTTCGGCACCATCATTATATTCTTAAATATTTCTTCCATAGCTTCCTCACTGTATTCATCACTCACATAACCGTTTTCTTCAACATAAGCTTTTAAAAATCTTGATGTTATATCATTGTGGATCGTTGGCGAGATCAGATAGATTCCTCCGTGAAAAAAATCTTTTAATAAGTTATCTTGTAATAACAAAGATGATAAGAAATTAGATTTTCCAGACCCTGGCGGAGACATTATTGCTAAAACGGCACCATTCTTTTTAAACATTGATTGTAATGGCGCGGGTAGCTCACGATCAATCTTTCCAAAATCTTCAGAAGGTCTGACCGGTAATATTTTATAGTTACCTTTTTTATCTTTCTTCTCTTTCGGCATTTCATTTTTACCCAGCTTCTGTGTCGGCATATTAATATTAAAGAAGAAAATAATATATTACATTATTCCAAAATATTCATTCATAAAGTCTTCATTCTTTTTATTTTCCTTTTTCTTTCTACTCTCCTGTATTTGTTCTTTATTCATTTGATATATTGAAAGAGGCGGCGGTTGAGCTGGATGTTGATGTATCGGGTAAGGTTGAGGCACCGCTACATGAGGCATTGCGTAAGGGTAAGGTTGAGTGACCATTGGCTGTTGTTTTCTTTTTTCTTCATCTTTTCTTTTTTTTCTTTTTGTTTCGTGACGATCAATTGTATTATCCAATAATTCATTTAATTCATCTTTTGTAAAACTATATTGTTTTTCTTTAACAATCTGAAAGGCATCTATTTCGGCCAGTTGCGCTGCTTTTTTTTCTGCTGCCGCTTTTCTTTTCTCTGCTGCCGCTTTTCTTTTCTCTTCTTTTTTTGCCTCAGCTTCAGCGTTTCTGGCTTCTGCTAATTTCATTCTTTTTAATTTTGACTTCTCACGAGCTTTAGCCAGCGCCGCGAGTTGCTTTTCTGAAAGTTGCCTTTTTTTCTTTTTCGGTTTAATTTCCACATCTGTCTCTTCATCAATAAAAGGTTTATTTAAATCTTCTTCTTTCTTAACTCCTTCTGGCTCTTTAATTTCTTCTGCTATCGCTTCTTCTGGTGTAACTGAAACAGGTGTTTCAACAGGTGTTTCAGCAGGTGTTTCATCAACAATTTCTTTCGGAAATAAATCACTCATTGTATATATATTACACAGAAAATAAATATGTGATTATGTGTATATCTGTATAATTTGTATTATATAATTGAGTGAAACACTGAAACACTGAATCACTTGATTTTGCAGTAGCTGAAAAATTCGTTTTTTTTTTTGACTTCGGGCTCAACAACACAAAAAAAAATCAAGATCGCTCCTGACTTAAAATCAAGTGTTTCAGTGTTTCAGTGTTTCACTCAAAAATCATCCATTTTGAAAGGCACTGATCCTATTCCGCTATCCAATTCCTCATTACTTTTGTAACAGCTTTCATATTCTTTTTCTTCATCGGGTTCAATATCAGTATCTTTGAAATAATGTTTTTTCAAGTATGATTTCATAACAGGTTCATCAAATTTAAATATTCTGGTTGCTTTACCTTGTATTCTTTTTTGCGCACGAGAAATGCCTTCTATATCGTGTATTAATTTGTGCACAAGTTGCGGTGTCCATCTATCACTATTAATATTATTCATATCTAAATGATGAAAGAATTTTGTAATAAATTCTTTTGATATTTCAAAATCATTAAATGAATGTTGATATAAATATAAGTATAACGGATTTATAGACATTTCTTTCATAAATTTATAATTTTCAGTTTGAGGCCGTTCAAGTCTTGGTGTAAATTTAGATATATCTAAATTTGTAAGATATGTGTATAACCTGTTAATCTCTTCATCATTATTTATGTGATCTCTGTAAATCATTACATAATATTCTGGTTCTTGAGGATCACAAGTTTTGAAAACAACAAAGCGCCTGTCGTCTGGTGGAATATCAAGAGGTGTAAGTGAATTCGTAAAGAGAAATATTCTCATTAAATTTTTCTGATCGTAAGGCCTGATATTTTTTTCATTAATATTATTTACCTTTCTTGTAATTAAATCTTTTAATTTTTGCGAAAACTGGAAGCCGTCTTTGCCTTCAACCTCGTTAAATTGAAACACTAATTTATCACGAAATGCGCTTGTAAAATTACCGAAGGCATCATTCATATTTGATGTGCGATAAACCAGAGTATGCCCGATCAGCTTTTCAATTATATCAATTACTGTATCTTTACCTGCGCCTTGTTTGCCTCTCATAACAATTCCAACTTCAGGTATCTCTTGCGGTTTTTGTAATAAATGCGCGATAAATTTTAACATATATAAAGCGTCTTCTTCAATGCCGTTACACAATAATTTAAGATGATTGATAAACCAAGTCGGCTTGTAACCTTCTTCAACATTTACTTCTTGCGCTTTATAACCTTTGAATGAATTATAAACATTATCAGGTATTTCTTGTTCGTGTAATGTTGGATAAAACGCTGTCGTTAAGTAACATCTTTTATATTGATCTTTAACCCAATCTGGATAAAAATCTTTCTCAATCCATTTTCCGTCGTTATTTAATTCTTCATATTTAATTTCATTAACACGCTGCTTCAAGTTTTCGTGAATGTGATATTGCTCTTCTTTCGTAATCGGATCAATATATTCTTCAATAAACATTGTTGGTATATTTACTTTTAAAAAATTTGCCTCAAAGTCTTTTTTTACTTTTTTATAAGTTCTTCTTGTTGAATTATCTAATAAAGTCAAATCCATATCGTGTGTGAAATCAAGTTCTTTTACTTTAAATGTAATGCCGTATGATTGTATTTCTTCATTATAATTAATATTTGTTAAATCACTATCAAAGTTTTTATCATATAAAAAGCCATCAAAAATTAATGTGCCGACTTTATTTTTATCAACAAGAGATATTGCTTTTTGTAATATTGTATTTTCTATCTCCTGTATTTTATGAGCGAATAACGAAGACCAGTTACCGTAATCACCTTCAGGAAATAAAGCTTTTTTTATTTCAAGTATTTCACCGTAAAATTTCTTAACAACAGGAAGCCAGTGTGATTTACACTTCTTCTCAAAAAAACACCATTGTAACACATCGTGTTTATTTAATGTTTTATTTTCACTTAAAAATAATTCTCTGTTATTAACATAAGCATCAAGTAGAGGTGTGCACAAATGAGATAATTCAGTATCCTTGATATATTTAACAATCGTTGGCTGAGCGTTACACATATCAATATCAACATAATTATCTTGTGCGAGCCAGCTTCTCACTTCTCGCTTCATCCCCTGAAAACCAAGTCCGCCTTTCGCATATAACCTTTCATTGTTGCCCTGAGTTTTAAATTCATATAAAATTGGTAATTGCCCGTTGTTCTGAATAATAAGTTTCGCATATTTCTTAATCATTTTACATTTAACAGTAACTGATTTTTTTGTATGCCTTTTACCGAAATCATCAACCTCACTCATTATTTTCGGAAAGAATATATCTTTAAGTTTATCATCAGTAAGCTTTGTAAGATATATCGCTTTATTTAAATCGCATTTCTCAACATAACACATATTCACACTCATTTTATAATATTAACATATATTTTTATTTTTTTAAATCAATTTTTTAATTTTAAAATAAATAATTTATTTAAAATTAAAATCTGTATTAATTATATAATGCCTAAAAAATTTAATTCTCCAGAAGAGAAATTAATTGCCGAAAAGAATAGATTGGAAAAACAAAAATTATATGAGAAACAGAAACGCCACGAAAAACAGAAGAAGAAAGAATTAGAAAAACCGTGCGCATATAAACAATTTGTAAGAAAATTTATGTATGAAGCCACAGGTGAAAAAAGATATTTAAATGAAAAATGTAGAGTAAAAACTATAGACTATAGAAATCATATTAAATATTGTAAGATTGATGAAGTGTATGACGCTGGAGCAGTATGCGAGCATTGTATATGTGGTAAAAGTATAAGATATGTATTTGTAGTTGAATATAAAAACCCTGAAACTGAAAGAGAGAGTATGTTTTGTGTTGGTAGTGAATGTATTGTAAAATCTGGTAATGACGCATTACACGAAGAAATGAATAAAAAAATTGAAGAATTAAAAATAAGTGATTACACTTGTGCATATTGTAAAGAAGTATGTATCCATAAAACAGGTCGGGTCTATGATCTGTTTGATGTTGAAAATAAAAAATGTAATAAATGTAAATCTAAGCCTTGGTGTGAGGTATGTAAAAATCATTTAAAATTACAACCTCATTACCCGAGATGTGTTGAATGTTGGAAAAAAAGAGTTACTCAAAAGGGTATCTCAGTTTCTTAAATTGTTCGTAACATAAATCTTGATAAACACACTCAAAATCGTGGTTATCCATACACTCTTTAGTTTCTTCCATTAATAACTCTATTACATCTAATCTTGCCTCATTATTTAAAATATTTACTTGATTTTTTAAATTATTGATTTCACAATTTACACCTTTAAGGTATTCACCAATTTTTACATAAGCATCTTCTGATATATCAGAATCTTTTGTAGCTTTTTCAAGAAATTCCTGTAATTTATGTAAGCTCATATATTATCTAACAATATAATATAAATGGGTTTTTTTTGTCCGGTTTGTGGTGAAACTTGGTTAATATATAATTCATTGTGCACGGATTGCCGTAGAGTAAAACACACTATGAATTTAGTGGGTAAAGAAAGATTTTTAGCCTGTATAGATCGGTTATTTGTATTACAAGAAAGTAAAACAAATAAAATATTAGAAAAAGAAGAAGCGCGCCCTGGAGTAGTTACACGGTTACAGGCTCTTCGGTCTTCTCTTGAGAAGTAACTGAAATTAATTCTGGGTCTTTATATTCTTTATTAACCTTAACTTCTTTTGGATTTAAACAATCTTCTTCGCTTTCACAATTATTTATTTTAAGTTCTCTTGCTAAGCTTTCGCCATACATATCCATCATTATCTTTATTTCTTCTAACATTTTCAATTTACCGAGTTGAATGAGTTTGTCTTTATTATCCAATTTTTTCCAATGTTTCTCATAGCTTTTCAACAATTCACTATTATTATCCATTGTATGGTATAAGCCAAGAAAAAAAATATTTTTATATTACATATGAGATTTGTAATAGCATCTTTCAATCGTTCTGAAATGATAAAAGAAAAAACACTTGCTATGTTACAAAGAAATAATATTCCAGATAATTTAATTGATATTGTCGTTGAAAATGAAGCACTTAAAGAAAAATATAATTCTTCTTTAAATGGTAAATATAATATAATTGTATCTGAAACAAAAGGACTATGTGAAAAAAGAAATTTTGTAAGATGGTATTACCGTTATGAAACTGATGAAACTGAATTAATCCAGCTTGATGATGATATTGATGATATATTGGATGTGATGAAAAAAAATGATTTTGATTTATTAACATTTTGTGAAAAAGCATTTGAAATATCAAAAACATCGGGCGCCTGTTTTTGGGGTGTAAGTGACTATAGTAATGAATTTTATATAAAAAATTCAAAACCTTTAACAACAACATTAAAATTAATATGTGGAGGTTTTAGTGGTGTTGTAATAGACAGAAATAAAGAGCCAATATATGGTGATTGTGATAGTTACGAAGATTTACAATTTAGTTGCGAGCATTTTTTAAGAGATGGATTGATCTTAAGATTTAATCATGTATATCTTAAAACTGTTTTACGAATTGAGGAAGGGGGTATGTGTGAAGATATGGGTATTGAAGGAAGAATAATAGATGAAGAAATAACGGGTAATTATTGTTATGATAGATATGGTGATATGGTAAAATGGTATAACGGAAAACAACATAAAGAAGAGTGGAAAAATAGAAGATATTTAAAAATCAACAGCCGCTTTAAGTGTTAAATATGTGGTTCTAATATTTTTTTAGCATTATTTGTGATTTCACTTGTATCAGGGTTACTTTTTAATATATCAACTATATCTTGAGAGGTTTCAACTATAAAACAATTAACTTTATCTTTAAAAACTGTATCAACATTGTTAATCCATTTTTTATTTAATATAAGTGCACAATCCATATGTATTGCCTCAAGAAATGTATATTGTGATCCTCCACCGTCATTTTGTATTGCCGACATATCAATTAAAAATTTACACGGTTCTAATAAATTTATTAAGGCACTAAATTCTTTTGGAAATCGTCCTTTATAATATTTTCTAAAATTAGTTGGCCTCATTTTATGAAATTCATATATATTCATTATTGAGCCATATATTTCAACATTAATCTCGTCTTCTCCAAGTATATCATTAGCATCAATAATCATATCTATATTTTTATCAAAATCAATTCTTGATATGCTTAAAGCTTTTGTTTTTTTACAAGGGATTTTGTCTTTATAAAATTCATAAAATGGATGATGAATGAATGTGTTATTAATATTGTATTTTTCTTTAAGTAGTATATTCACTGTTTTTCTGATAGTAAAAACATTAAATCTTTTTATTTCTTTTAACACTGGTTCTTTTAATTCTGTTGGATCGTGTATAACAATTGATGCTTCATTAAATAAAGGTAAAAATTTATAATATTTTTTGTCTATTGCTGTTATCAATAAATTTGGTTTTTTTAATAAAGTATCAATATCTAAATTTTGATAATTAACATCATATCCAAAAGGTCTAATTCTTTTTTCTGTTCTGTTACCAACTTTATATATATTAAAATTATTCTTTTTTGCTAGATGAGCTGTAAAGGTGATCCATCCTCCGTAAGGTGGCTTAGCCATATAAACTAAATTATATTGAATATTATTATCCATATAATTATAAACCATAAAAATTAATCAAAACTAACAACTAAAGGGTCTTTACTTTTTCTATTTTCTTCTAAAGTAAGCCCGTTACTATATTTTTTTTTATATCCATATTTTGTGTATGCTACATTATGGAAATCTCTAACATCATTACAAATTATTTCAAAACATTTTTTATGATAAACCCTGTTATCATATTCTCTGGAAACACGAAATTTTCTTAATTTCTTTTTACATAACCGACATAGTGGAGCTTTATCAGTTTCAATCTCAACTACTTCGTCACTCATTATATATAACATAGAAAAAAATTATTCCTCTGTAGCTAAACTCTTTCTAAAATGTAACATGCATAAGGCATCGCTTGTGCCGTCAAAATTATCAAAATCAACAATAATATTTTTTGGTGTTGCTAATCTACATTTTATTTGATTGACGGGTATTGGTTCAGGGTTATTTAATGCTACATAATAAGGTGTATAAGTTTCATAATCATAACTAATATAAGTTTGTGGAAATCCAAAACTTTCACTTAAAGATTTTTTATCACCCACTGGTATATTCATTAAAACTTTTGTAGCTGTATTTTGTTGTCTTGATTTATCTTGCTTAAAGTAATTACCTTCTAAAGAAATAGTATTAAGAGTTTCCATATGAAATTGTAAATAAGGGAATGGTTCGGGTAATATTTTATCATTTACTTCGGGAGTGTATTCATCAATTGGAGCGGGGACATTA
>Ga0163179_10002307_pt1 | contig 13374 bp, 17 predicted proteins | sample AtlANTMetagenome_FD_109643 | JGI IMG/M metagenome (GOLD analysis project Ga0163179, IMG submission 109643) | Marine eukaryotic phytoplankton communities from the Atlantic Ocean - Atlantic ANT 2 Metagenome | ecosystem: Environmental > Aquatic > Marine > Oceanic | place: North Atlantic Ocean...
ATATAAAGGCAACCTATGGTTCAATACAGATAGACCAGAGGGCATAAAGAATAGAGCGATTGATAACACAAGACTAAAAGAATTAGGTTGGAAACCTAAGTTTAGTGTAGAAGATGCGTTTGCCAAAACATATCAGTGGTATTATAGTGAAGTATGATTTTGCATACATAGGTCCTAGTTGGGCAGTACAAAGCTATTCATCGCCTCTTGGTTTAGAAGATAAAGTCAAAATCAATATAGGTGAAATGTTCTCAGAAGAATTTGGTTATGGACTTGGACACAAAAGAAAATTGTGGTTAGCTTGTATGGGTAAAAGTAACTTCTGGTGTGTTGAAGAAATACGTAGACATTTAAAAAAATTCCCAGATATTCCAATCATATGGTTAACATGTGAACCATTAGGCGACCTGTATTATAATTCTAAGGAACATACAATGTCATGGCCTTATTATCAAGAAAACGAAATAGTTGAAACATTATTATGTAAGGGTGATTGGCTAAAGTCACGTTCAAAATTATTTGATATGTCATTAAAGAAAATGAATGATTTAGGGCATCCTATAGGTATACTAGGAAGTCATTGTGATATATTTCCTGAACAAGTAGAACAGTATGAAAACTTAACAGTTATAGAACCTAGTTGGCAAAAACACCTAGCAGAAAAATGTGGCATAGAACCTTTACAAAATTATATAGGTGCAGATTTCTATCATCAAACTATAAAGATATTTTTGAAAGATAAAGAAATTATAAAATATATGAATGAAAACAATATCGATAAAAATGTACACGATCCCAAGAAAAGTAGAAAGTTAATGGATATTATTATGAGTAGAAAGAATATTGATTGGGAAAGTAAAATTGATAGCGACTTGATAAATACAGTATACGATGTTTACAATCATTGGGAACGTTTTGAAGAACAAAAACTCTTTAGTTGGGTACATCCAAATAGACAAGGAAACAAAATATTTTACGATAAAGTGAAATATAAGATAAAAGAATTTATAGATGATAACAAAAAATAGCCATATGAATCCCGTCTACGGAAAAGAAGAAGTAGAAAGTGTAACAGACTACATCAATTCTGGCGGCTGGATTATGGAACATACAAAGACCAGAGAACTAGAATCTTTGATTTGTAAGTTTACTGGTGCCAAGTATGCACATATGGTTACAAGTGCTACTACAGGTCTCCTGTGTGCGTCTATGGTAGCTAAAATACAGCCAGGAGAGAAGTTTGCCGTTAGTGCATATACTCAGGCCGCTACATGTAATGGTGCAATACTTATGGGTGGCATACCAGTTATTGTTGATGTAGATCCAGTTAGTTTCTGTATCGACTTTGATAGAATACCAAATGATTGTAGAGTTATATTTGTTTCAGCAATAAATGGAAGATATCCAGAAAATGTCGAAGACAGAATTAAATCTTTAAGAGAACAAGGCAAAATCGTAATAGAAGATTCTGCACAAGCATTGGGTAGTAAAACAATTAATGACGTTCACTGTGGAACCATAGGAGACATGGGTGTATTCAGTTTTGGTGCTCCTAAGATTATAACTACAGGACAAGGTGGGTGTATTGTTACTAACGATGAAAATATTAGTAAAGAAATACATGCAATAAAAAACTTTGGTAGAACGGTAAGTGTAGGCGAAGTATATAACGTTATGGGTTCTAATTTTAAGTTTACAGATTTACAAGCATCGTTTGGTGTGGCACAAATGAAGAAACTACCGTTTGTTATATTACATAAGAAAGAATTATTTCGTTGGTATAAAAGATACTTAAAAAACGTTGCAGAGTTTGTACAAACAAACTTAGACTATGTAACACCTACATATCCTGAAATATTAATTAGTAAACGTGATGAACTTGCATTAGAGTTACGTCAAGAAGGAATAGGTTGTCGTGCAGTTTATGATAGCTTGTGCAATCAACCTTTTCATAGAAAATGGAAAACACAAACTCCAGTTGCAAATGAACTAGGTAAAACAGGATTGCATCTTCCTGCACAATTTGATTTACGTGAAAATGATGTTAAAAAGATTTGTGATATAATTAAAAATCACGCCGCTTGATAAAGTTTAACTAAACTATCAATACCATCTTCAAGAGATTCAGTAGCTTGAAATCCAATGTTTCTAATTTTTGTATAGTCAACAAAGTAATCTCTACCGTCCTTGTCATGAGATAGTTCATCGTTAATAATGAGTTCATAATCTACTTTTTGTTTAATAATATTAGCTATATCTAATTTCGTATGGTTAAGACTTTCATCTCCAACATTCCATTTTTGCCCTTTCATTATATCAAATTTTTCTAATGCCCATCTAAATGAACGTGCTAAATCATTGATACTTAGAAATGTACGTTTGAAATGTTTTTCAAATAAAACTAATTTCTTTTCTGATATTGCTTTATATGTAAAGTCGTTAACAAGCAAGTCTTGTCGTAATCTATTACTAACACCAAATGCAGTTGCTGGTCTTAGTATTACTGCATCAGAACCTTCTAGATATTTTTCTCCTAATAGTTTATATTCACTATATGTACTAATAGGATTAGTCTCACATTCTTCATCACATGTCTTACCAAGTTCACCGTATACACTTCCTGTACTTGCATATATAAAAGGTTTATCTTTAGATGCATCAATAACTCTATTAGTTCCTTCTACATTAATTCGATATGCTAAGTCTGGTTCTCTATCACATGATGGATACCCTACAATACCTGCTAGATGAATTACTGCATCAGCTTTATCAATTACTTTATCTACGCCAGGATCACATATATCCATTTTATGTAAATGAAATTCTTTTCTATCTAGTATGTTTAGTATAGGTTGTACTCCGTATTTCAACCAATCAATACAGATAACTTCATGTCCTTTGTTTAATAGTTGCTCACTTAATCTGCAACCAACATAACCTGCTCCGCCTGTTATAGCAACTTTCATTGTATCTTCTCCTTAAATAAGATATAGTCTTCTTTAAATGTTTCTTCTATAAGTTTCCAATCTTGTCTCAAAATTAAAAATTTCAAATCTTGTCCTGGATTTGGATTTGCTCTAAGTTCTTTAATCATCATTGTATCAATAACACTATCGATATGTAAATCTCCAGTATATTTTAGATTGTCCAAGTTTCTATAATACTTTATATTATAACCTTCTAAAAAACTACACTGAGTTCTAAGATGCGGATCAAGGTTATGTTTATATAATTCTAAATTTTTCGTATCTGCTATTGGATTTTTTATTGATTCTAAAACTTCATTAATAGTCATATTTTGTAATCTAGAAGTAACTGATAATTGGCCTTTGATACGTAACACAGGATCTCTGATGAACGCATACCCTTCATAAGAATTATCTTTTAATTTTTCAAGTACATAACCATGTTTTTCAGAAACATTCTGTGTAAATGTTGTAGAACCATTCCTCCAAATTGGAACAAAAAATTTTCTATTTTCATGATTTACCCAAACTGTATCTCGCCAGATATCATAATTAGACTCGACCATCTTTACATCTTTAGGGTACATTAACTGTTATCTCCGTGTACTACTCTTACTTCTGGCATTGCGAATATCATTCTGCCGCCCTTTTCTAAAAATTCTTTTTCTTTTTCAACAAACATATCTCTAAAACCAAAATTAGGTACAAAGAATATATCTGCCTTTTCTCTTGCCTCTTCTTCACTTATAATAGGTATCTTAGTACCAACTGTATATCTGCCTATTTTATCTGGGTGAATTTCAGCCGCACCTTCAAATAATCCTTCAAGATTCCATAACTGCAACATTGTGTTACCTTTTGTACTAGCCCCATATACATATGCCTTCTTGCCTTGTGTCTTTGCATCTTTTAAAACTGTACGTAATAGTTTTCCATTTGCCTCTATATTATACATGAAAGTTTCTAAACTTGCAATATCTTCTTCAAACTCTATACTGCCTTCATTTAATTTTCTTCCCCATATTTGATAACTTCCACCTTGTATATCATTTCTTTTTACTTTGAATATCTCTAATCCATTTTGTTCATAAAGTTTTACAAGACTTTTGTAACTATAATATTCTAAATGTTCATGACAAACATTACCCAAGTCTTTCATTTCAAGCATAGGTGCTAGTGTCATTAATTGAGCAACAAATATACCATCATCACTTAGACTTTCATTCACACTATAAATGAATTTATTAGGATCATCTAAATCATAAAACATACCTATAGCAGTAATGAATTTGGCTTTTCTACCGTCCATTAGTTTATAATGCCACATATCATTTATAACTGCATCACATTCTTTAGATAGTTTTCTAATCAAGTTAGGCGCTGGTTCACATCCTATTCTATATCTATCGTGTTTTATTCCACTTAGCAACGTACCATCATTTGCACCAATGTCTAATACAATATCTCCTGGTTCTGTATTTTCATTGCCGTACTCTGCGATTTCTAATAGATTATCTTTTAGCTTTTTGTTAAGTCCGCTTTCATACCAATAATGTTCTCCATATAATACATTTGGATTTACAGTATGTCTCATTTGAACCAGTTGACAATCTTCACATTGGTCTAGTATCATGGGCGCACTACCTCGTGTAAACTCTGGATCTTCTGGAAAATCGTTTATGTGTATTGAACCAAAGTCTGCAATAAACTTTATTGGTCCACCACAAACTCTACAGGTGGTTCGTTCATTTAGTATTAACTTATTTTTTCTTTTAAACATATTACTGAACAGTTTCTTTGTCTACTCTAGTCAAAGGCTCATTACAATCATTCCATTTTTTAGTAATGAGAGCAATAGCTTTTGAATCAGAAGTTGGGTAAAATGTGTGAGGAACAAACTTAGGAATAAAGATACAATCACCTGTCGCAACAGGTGTAACCAATTCTTGATTATCTTCTGTTAATTCTGTATACACACCACTGCCTTCAACAAACATAATATATTCGTCAAATTCTTTATGATAATGATGACCTCTAACAGAACCCTTAAGAGTTACAATATAACTCCATTCTTTTATATCTTCTGTCTGTGGGTAAAACGTGCTTATAATTCCTCTGCCGTCTTTTACTGTTATTGGATTTATATCTGGATCTAATTTAATTATTCTTTTCATATAATCTCTTTTTATTAACTACATACTTTATTTATGCATATAAAAAAAGCCCCATTCCAGGGGCTTTCAATTTTGTTATATTGTGTTGTATGTTTACTTCATCCAGTATACAAACTGTGTCATATCATCTGGCTTCTTAATTTCAAAGTTCATGTTACCTTTATTGATAAGAAACAGATTAGCACTTTTGATATCTTGTCTCATTGAAGAACACATTGCGTCCATTAGACCATCACTATTAACGTCTATAAGAAGACTTTCGTTACAGTATGTATTCCATGGGTGAGAGTGTTCATCGTTTACCATTGAACCCCATGTCTTAGGATTCTGCCATTCAGCTAACGGCTCAAGAACAGTATTGATATCTGAGATTTTGAATTTACCGTTACCAGTGTTTTCATAAACAACCCATGCAGAACCTGTGTAGTAAGGACCTACTGCACTAGTTAGAACATCAACGTCACCATCGTTATCGAAATCAAACGAAGTCATTTCTGCCATAGTTGAGAAAGCAAACTTACCGTCCATTGCAGGCTTTAGCTTTTGTACTTCTTTGAATTTACCTTTACCGTTACCTAGCAATACTCTTGTTTGTTGTCTGTTCTTATCTGACCACTTTTGTGGAGAATACTTTTGATATGTAGGATTGTAAAAGTTATGTGATACGATTACATCTAGGTTACCATCATTGTTGTAGTCACCAACTGTCATTGAAAGACCTGCAGTTTTATTACAAATCTTAGATTTGAAATTACCGTTACCGTCATTGAAGTGACATACTAGACCTTCAAAATGAGTTGTGATTACATCGATGTCTCCATCGTTATCAATATCACCTGCATCAGCACCGTGAGAAAATCCCATGTATAAGTTATACTTCTTACTAACTTTCCAACCTGTGTGTTTACCTTGAACCCAACTATTCTTTCCATTTGAAATCAACACATGATTAGGACTCTCATAACTATGTTTACCATTCTTGTGTTGTACAGATGCATTAGGGTGAAAGAAATCATCGATACCGTCACCATTGAAATCTTCAATAAGCATTCTTTGTAAACTACTTGCATAACCTTGATTTGCTGATTCACCAAAGTTCATAGCAATATCTCTTTTAATTTTAGAGAAGTTAAAAGTAGAATCAACATTGTAAGGTATTACAGGATTCCATTGTGCATTACCAGTTGCACAACCTTGTCTACCTAATGATTGTGTATAGTTACCACCAGTACCACCAGTACCACATCTATGTCCTATACCAAAGGCAAGATAGTCTAGATTACCATCACCATCCCAATCGCCGAATGCTGAACCAGACTTGTAAAAAATAGCTTTATCAGAATTGATATTTGCACCAAACCACATATTACTTGGTAGTACATACATACCAATCTTGTTTTTAAATGTTTCATCGATATAATGCCCTGATAGTGTAAGCCCTAATTCATTAGCTTTCTTTTCTACACTATTGGCAGTTGCAGTAGATATTGTACCAACTACAATAAGCATACTAGCGATAAGTGTTTTAATATTCATTTTATAACCTCTCTCTTTCATTTGATTATGTATATAATATAACACGAATCGTGGATTTGTCAAGTTTTTGAGGGTTTATTTTCGCTGAATATCTTCTTCTTCACATTTATCACCATATTGTACTTCTAATATGTGTGCTGGTTTTTTGCCGATATTTGATGTTTTATGCCATATTTCTTGGGGTATTGTAAACGTATCGTGGGTTGTAAGATATAGGGATTCTTTATGGTCTGCAAATTCTAGTTCTATCATGATATCTCCTTCTAGGATATACCAAAACTCACTACGAAATATATGCTTTTGATTTGATAAACTCTTGCCTGGATTGATAACTAGTTCTTTTACCTTTTGCCCAACCCTAGGTTGTTTATCATCTAGTACTCTCCAATATCCCCAGGTTCTGTGAGTTCTTTGAGTTTTCCATTCATCAAGTATCCAACTACTTGAGTTTAGTTTACTATCACCACCTACACCAAATTCAAACTCTACCCATGGATAGTTATTATATAATCTATATTCAGGAGTCCATGCTTGACTTCTATCACCACCATTAGCAAATATAAGTTTATCATCTTTGTCTAAAGTAGAACCTACTTTATAGATTGCATGGTTGGCAGTATCATCAGTGTCATCAAAGTCTACAACTTTATCTACCATTTTCAATGATTCTATAATAGCTTTTCGTTCTTTGAAATTCATAAATGGCTTGCCCTTTTTACGAGTTAGCCAATCATCTGAATTGAGACCTACAACTAATTCATCACCGAAACTTTTCGCTGAGTTGAAATATTCAATATGTCCTGAGTGTATCGGGTCGAACCCTCCAGTTACTAAAACTATACGTTTCATACTATTACTTATCTGTAACTAGTAGGTCTTTAAATTCTGTTTCTCTATCTAAAAATTTATAATCTATTTTGACTGGATCCATTTGATTTAAAAATGGTAAAACTTTTTCTGGGTCTAGAGGGGCACAGGAGTAGACATCTAATTGTACTAGTGCAGGATTTGGTTCATCCCATATGTGCATTGCAATGTGTGAAGTTTCAATGATAGCAAATGCAGTTACACCTCTATTACCTGGCATCTTACAATAAGATGCAGTAGGTCCGTACATTGCTTTCATATCTATTGCTTTGATTAATTTTCGCAAAAACTTAATGGTACGATTCCTATTCACTAGAGGCTTATTAACCTCTGCACGAATTAACAGGTGCTTATGGACCAGTACGTTTGCCATGATGATATTTAGTCTCCTGCCTCATAAACAAGTACATACCATCGAATTCCGAGGTCTTTACATGTTTCTAAAATTTCTAGTAGTTCTTCTTTTGGAAAGTCGTGTGTGATATATTCTTGCGGAGACTTATAACAAATTATTCTCATTCAACCTTTTCGTTGTCCCACATAATTAGCAGTAAGATAATAAATCCGTATACACCGGCAAGAAACAACAGGGATAATAATATTTCTGTTATCATATAATCTTTACGTAGTTTAGCCTTGTCTCAGCAATATGCTCCTTCTTCCATACTTGACCATGAGATTTTACTTTAGCCTCTATTTTGAAAGACTTTTCTTTTGAGTCTCTCCAATCTTCTTTAGAAGAATAGAAACTAACTCTATTGCCTTCAGTGGTCATAGCAGACACGTTATAACCACCATAGACTTGACTTAAACTCACTCTTATTACTTCTATACCTAGAAATACTTTATTATCTTTTCTTTCACTTTTAATATGAACAGAGTTCTCGCTCTTATCTGATATTTGCCTATCAATAGCTTTCTTTACAGTATAAGTAGGAAGATATGCACAAGTACCCCAATATTTCCTTTCTAGTTTGTTATCACTAGATGAAAGAATACCTGCAATAGATTGTTCGAATTCATTCATGTCCTCACTTAATATCTTGAACATGAAATCAACTTCTAATTCAGTTAGAATTTCTTTAGCACTATCTAAGTGCTTTTGTTGTATAAGATGTGGGTAACAATGTAGAATGCCTTCTACAATGCTTTTATTTGAAATCTTGTTTTGTAAATATCTAGAACCATCATTGGTATCATGAAAGTCATAGTCTCCGCCATTGACTTTGATATACTTTTCCTCATTAAATTCATTTGCAACGATAGAGGCCGCAATAACTTGTAATTTTGAGAAACCAATATCTTCACGTGCTTTGACTTCATTCAAATCTAGATTAGATATATTGAAATCATACTTGTGGAAATATATCACATTCTTTTCAGAATGAGTGTGTGTTTTACCTTTGTGTTCCAATTGATATGCCTCTAATGTTGTCATGTTTATTAATATAGCACGATTCGTGATTTTGTCAAGTTTATAAATACTACTATGGCGATATTCACAAAACAGAAATTCCAACAAAAACCAGTTAACTGGTATGACAAAGATACAGAATTCAAGTTCAGAGATATTCCATTAAACTGGATGTCCAACGTGAATTCACATTGTTGGAGAGAAGAACACGAGGCTGTGAACAATACTTTACCTTTTTTTGAATACTCTACCGATACAATAGAGGCATTCAGAAAAATAAAACCAGTAATGCCTAAATATTGGCGTTGGCATACTGAGATATTATCTTATCATTTTAATAATCAAGGCTTTAGAAACAATGTAGATTTTGATAAAGTTGATTGGAAGAATAGTTATGTTGTGTTTGGTTGCAGTATGATAACAGGAGTAGGACAACCATTAGACGGAACTATAGTTGAATACTTACGAAGTAAACTTGACGGCCCTGTAATAAATATGGGTTCCGCAGGTGGAAGCAGTGAAGTTGTATTCAATAACTTTATAAAGATGATAACTGATTATGGTGTTCCAAAGGGTTGTATATTTTTATGGCCAGAACCTAGTAGACAATTAGATGGATTAGATTATGTAATACATTCCGATTATGAAAACGATTGGAGAAGAACAGATGTACATCCAGATAATGCGAAAGAAAAACATATAGACGATGGTAAACCATTTTACCGAAGAAACCTTTTTCGCCATACCATAAGAGCCATGTTAAAAGGCTCATACATGAGTGAGGTAGTAAATCCAGAGTTTATAATTGTTCCAATTGATACACACCCAGTCCAGGATCATTCACTGGACCGTCGCCTAATATTGTATACAGAATTTCCATCATTCTTAAATGCTGATTTAAAAAGGACAAATGGTCATCTTCCAGATGATTGGCCGAGTGTATCAACTAAATCAAAAGAATGGTATCTTAATAATTGGTGTGGCAGAGACATAAAAACTTATAGCGAAGAAAATGGGCCTGACGGTTCTCATATGGGACCATTTGTAAATAAAGCAATAGCAGATTGTTTATTTGATAGATTGGCAAAAGTATAATGGGAAAAATGATTAAGAAAGTAAATGATAACCTTGATTGGGAAAATGCAGAAGGTTATGAACAACTTGGTATTAACTTCTTTCAAGTGGGTAATCCAAATACAGTAAAACCTTTTACTGGTCCAGGTGAAGAACAACAGTTTAAACTTACTCGTAAGTTACCTGAAATTATAGAATGCAACTGGCGTTACTTTGCACAACCGATAGAATACAGATGGAACTCAGAAGGTTTCAGAAATGACTTTGAGTTTGATGATGTAGACTGGAAAAACTCTATAGCAGTTATTGGTTGTAGTCATGTGTTTGGTAAAGGAGTTAGTTCTAACGACACGTTAGTTCATTATTTAAATAAAGAAACTGGAATGAAAGCCGTTAATCTAGGCAGTGAAGGTGCAAGTATCAGAACCGTATTTAATAATGCAATACATTTATTAAGCAGATACTATCCAAAAGCAATAGCAATATTGTGGCCACAAGTTAATAGATTTAGTTTAACTTATAAATGGGATACAGTTTTAAACGATTGGAGTAGTCTAGATATGTCTGGTACAGAAGAAACTGTAGATTTGTTTAGACCTAGACCACCAGACCAATGGGGATTAATTCATAATGAAAGAATAGCTTTGACTTATAGAGATTTATGGCCAAGAGTAGATGAAAGTAACTTTATAGAAAACCAAGATACTGTATATCAATTAAACTTATACAAAGAAACTTTAAAAATTATAGCACGTGATAGAGGCATAGAATATTACGACTATAGCTTGGGCAGAATAAACAAGCCGGGAAAGAATGCACTAGACCAAGTTGATGCAGATTATCCAGAACATATGAAAGAAAACTTTAAATACGTTGGTGACTTCCCTAACAGAAGACCAGGGTTTATGCATTTACCTAGAGACCATAAGCATTGGTGGATTAATAATGTTTGTGCTAGGGATATAATAAATTTTCATCCAGGACCCGGTGGTTGTCATTTTGGTCCTGTTCTTAATGAGGCAATCGCTAAGTTAATACTGAAAAATAAACTAGTGTAGAGTCTTTGGGTCTCTTTCCATGTGAGTATAATGATACGCAATTTCATCGTATTCATATTCCGGTTCTACAAGTTCTAATTCAATCGCTCTATAGAAACCCGGAGTTCCCCACTCTGGAAAACCAAAATGACTAATCATTTCGATAAAGTCTTCTTGACTAATTTTTTCAGTTAATAAACTAACGTCTATAACTTTTCCTTTATACATTATCTTGAAATTTTTCATTGTATCTCATTACCAAATATCTTCATACTTACTAGGCGCTTGTGCGTCCTCGTATTTAAATGTCCCGTCCCATGTTTTAAATGTTTCTGCTTTTTTAAATGTAGCAACTGTTACTACTATTGCTAGAATGATTATAAAGTGTGCCACGGCAGTATATCCGAATACTACAAATGATCCAAAGTATAGTGAAAATGTAATACACCACATCCATGCCAATAATTGTAATACCAAATGTCTTACGTTTGTATCTTTTATATGTCGTAATGGATTCCACTTAGCATCCATAACACCGTTCCAACTATCAAAAATATATTCTTTCATATTACTTGGTTGCAATCCTGCATTGTCCTCCTGATTGAATTGTCTTCCCCATAGTATTTATTGTGAAAACAACTTCATAACTTAAATCATATCTGTTTATATAATAAGAATTGTACCCTGTGTTGTGTTGTATTATTATAATATATTCTTCTGGCATCTTTAAAAGATAACCTGCTTGAGGTTTATCCCATGTGATATGTTTGATGATAGCTTTGTATTCGTCTGGTTTAAGACCTATTGCATAAAAGTCTTCTTCTGAATATCCACAGAATAAGTAAATCTCTTTTTTAGTTTCTGCAGGTTCTTCTGCCATAGCTTTTATCGTGTTGGCAAAAACAAAGCCCCACACAATTAAGAGTAGGGCTCCAACAAAAATATTTCTTAGAATGTTCATATACGCCTATTTATCTTTTAGGCTACCTTTCTTAGTATCATAGAGTTTTGAATTTTAGTAATGGTTGCACCAAACGGTGTGTTACCAGCATCAGCAACTTCTGTAGTCTTTTGATTCATCTTTCGAATAATACCAGTTCGTACTAGACCACGATATTCCCATTCGATAGTATCGCCTTTTTTAAGACCTGACTTTGCCATGTTACCAATGAAAGTCTGTTGGTCACGCCATACATTAGCAAGAACATTCAAGTCTGCTTGAGACTTAACTTTACGAATTGCATCGATGGCTGTTTGAAGTTCGGTTGAATAAGACATTTTAAATCCTCTCGTTTGTTTCATCTTCAATTAATATATCATGAATCTTGAATCTGTCAAGTTTTAATCCCAATATACACCTCTACATGAACTGGGACCATCTGTACCACACTTAACAATATGTTTCATCTTTGATGCATTTGTCTTGTTTTTTAGTTGTTCTAAATCTGAACACAATTCACTTACTGCATCACACGTTTTACCTTTGTTGATATCTGCATATTGTACAGTAACTGGTTGTATCTCAACACCTCGGTTGGTAGCTTGATGCATATGGTTTCTGTATGAACCTACTTTATACATGAAACTAGTACCACCTTGTCGTAGATTACCATAGAATTCTGTACGTAATTCATTATCAATCCATACTGCAACTGAACCAGCATCTTTCCATTCTACACGAAATGTTACAGTAACCCATCGTCCTTTGAGTTCTTGTGTATCTGCTAGTGTTAAAAAGTAGGCTTCTGAGTTATTACATTCTTCTGAGCCTGATGCCCATTTCTTACATGATTGTTTGTCTGAACCCGAAACACCTAATAGAAATCTATTGTTGTTTATTGAGAAAGAGATTGGAGGAGCACCAGTATCTGTACGACCAATGATACGTTTAAAGTCTGCAAATGATAAAGTATAATGTGGGATATCTAAATCTTCTGCTACACGAAATGAAAACGTATACCAACCTGTAGTACCAGCACGTGTATGATTCTTAGATTGTACTTGCCAACGTTGAGCAAAGCCTTCTTTACCTCGTCTAGCCCAATCTACTTCTCCACCTTTCATTGAATAATCTAGTGTTACAGTTAGAATATCATCTGAATATGATACTGCTTTATCAGTAACATTGTTCCAGTTTTCTTTGAATTCGTTATTAAGTTTATAAGTACCATCAAATGCAGGAGCAGGAGTACCACAAGTTGTTAAAGCCAACGTAACGCCTAACAAAATAGCCGATGCTACGACCGGAATCCCGCTTTTCTTTTCGGAAAAATTTCTCAGCAACTTATTAACTATAGACATAATTA
>Ga0163179_10002308_pt1 | contig 13372 bp, 9 predicted proteins | sample AtlANTMetagenome_FD_109643 | JGI IMG/M metagenome (GOLD analysis project Ga0163179, IMG submission 109643) | Marine eukaryotic phytoplankton communities from the Atlantic Ocean - Atlantic ANT 2 Metagenome | ecosystem: Environmental > Aquatic > Marine > Oceanic | place: North Atlantic Ocean...
AGCCACCTCACAGTGGGCTATTTCGGCCTTGGATCAGGCTATCGAAGCCGTAAATGATCAGCGAGCAACGGTAGGTGCCTTGCAGAACCGGTTGGAGTTTACTTCCTCTAATTTAATGGGTTCGATTCAGAACAATAGTGCCAGTATGTCAACTATTAGAGACGCCGACTTTGCCGCTGAAGCTGCCGATCTGGCCAAGAACCAGATCCTGGTTCAGTCTGGCACTTCAATGCTAGCCCAGGCCAATGGTTTATCACAGAACGTCTTGGCCCTGATTCGATAAATCAGGACTAAACAACAGTTGACTCAGGTCTTTAGTCATGAACAAATTAGCTTAATTTGTTCATGAGTAGAGGGTAGATCAATAATCAACCAATATTATCGGTTCATCCTCGAGTTAACCAATGTACGACCGGGGAAATTGAGTAAACATCAATACATTACCAATGTATTTGGCCAATTGTTTGGTTAACTCAAGCTTGTACTTATTGACTAGTTAATCAAAAAATATGAACTCTAATTTTTAGCCATCAGTGGGTTGATTGCTAAAAGTCTATTTTAATTAAGTCTTTCTCTTATGGAGGAGAAGAATCATGGGATTTCAACAAGGATTTCGGATTAATACCAATACAGCGGCATTAGACACCTATCGATCATATTCAGCTTCACAGGCTGGGATGGAAAGAAATATAGAACGCTTATCTTCAGGCTTACGAATCAACAAGGCGGCTGATGACGCAGCTGGTTTAGCCATTAGCGAACGGATGGATCATCAAGTTCAAGGTATGCGACAAGCCCATCGCAATGTATTACAAGCTAACAATCTGCTCCAAACGGCTGAAGGTGGCATGAGTGAAATTGGCAATATTCTGGGTCGAATGAGAGAACTAGCTGTCCAAGCCTCTTCGGATACAGTTAGTGATACTGATCGAGATAGCTTAAACTTAGAGTTCGGAGAATTAGAGTCAGAGATTACTCGAATTGCTGAAACAACTAAATATGATGACATGTATTTGCTAGACGGGTCTTTCAGTAGTAAAAAAGTTCAGGTTTCTGCTGACCATAGCTCTTCAGCCGGCATTACTAACCTTGATATTTCTCTGGGTAATTTCAAAGTAGCTTCGGCTAACACTGATTTTGCAGGGGCAAATTCTATTTCTGGGTCGACGGCTGTCAGTTTTGCGAATGGGGCTAATGTTGGCCTAGACGTGTATAAGCTTGACTTAGATACAGTTGCTAGATCCCAAACGACCATTGATAGCGTTGACTTAATGGTTGATGCTCTAAATACGGCTAGGAGTAAAGTCGGTGCTCAACAGAATAGGCTCGAATTTACAGCTTCTAGTTTGATGAATGGAATTCAGAACAATGCCAGTAGCATGTCAACTATACGAGATGCGGACTTCGCGGCGGAAGCAGCTGATTTAGCACGAAATCAGATTTTAACCCAATCAGGCTCAGCTATGTTAGCCCAAGCTAATGGTCTGACTGCCAATGTACTACAACTAATTCGTTAATCAACTTTCAAATATAAAAAGCGGAACTATTGAGACATTGGAAGAGCATTTTGTCTATCATTTTTGTTGACTCTTCCTATCCAATTTGTAATCTTGTGTTGTTCATCTGTCCTAATTGGACTCGACACTCAAAAATTCGCTAGTATGTCTTTTTTACTATTTTATTTACAGATTTCTAAAAGTTAATCCGAAAAGTTGGAACCCACAGGGGAAATGTCAGGAGTGGTATCCTGGCATTTTCCTCCTCCAACCTTCCAACTAGCCTCTTGGTTAACAAAAGATCAGTAATAAAGTGTACAATAACAGTTTTTATTTGAAATTCAGGAAAATATCCAACCACAAAGTTGAAACGGTAGCAGGCAATTGGCTGTTTATTTCAATATCAAACCTAGCTCACGTAATAATAAGTACCAATAAGCAATAACCAAGGAGGTCTCAACAATGCGGCAATCACTTGATCTAAAAAATAGCTATGATCAATTCAGGCGCCAAAGACAACCCGCTTTGTCTGGGAAATCCGCCCAAGCTCCAGACATTGAGCCAACAGACGACAGTCCAAGTGGAAACAGCGAAATTTCGGCTACTGACCCAGTTTCTCAAATGGAAGCCTTGAAGGCCGTCTTGAAGAAAATAGAAGAAAACAGTCCCTTGGCAACTGAGGTCTATAACTTTGAGATTCGGCAGGATACAGGAAAAATATACGTTCGAGTAGAAGATAAAGAGGGAAACTTGATCCGCCAAATCCCACCAGAACGATTCCTCGAAGTTAACGAAAATATTAGCCAGATGATAGGCTTATTCCTCGATCAGCGGGGTTAAAAATAAAGTACAGTATTAGCTGCAGTGGCATCTGTCTTATTGACAGGTTCTAGTACCAGTGTTAAAATTGTCACTCGCTGTTTGTTTTGGTCTTCACGAATCCGATTAGACATATACCAATCAGTCGCTAGGGAGAACGAAAGATGTCAGAAATCACTTTTTCAGGTTTAAGTTCAGGGATGGACACAGCAGGAATGCTGGAAAAGCTGATGGAAATTGAACGTCGCCCGGTTCAATTACTCGAGAGAAAACAGACACAGATACTGCAAAAACAGGGTGCATTCGAACAACTTGACGGTATTGTCAAAACCTTTCAAGGCAGCGTAAAAACACTAAACTCCAGAACTACCTTCCACCAATTCCAAGCCTCAGTTAGCGAAAACAAAACCCTAGCTCATTCTATTTCTAGTCAAGCAGCTGAGGGTAGTTATAGTATAGAAGTAATACAGCGGGCCGAGACCGAACAATTTTCCTCCGGAATTTTTGCTAGTAAAACCAACACTTTAAACTTTTCTGGTAATTTGGTGGTCAATGAACAGTCAATTACTATTGCTACTAGCGATTCACTGGCCGATATACGTAATAAGATCAATAGTGCTAATGTCCAAGTTACCGCCTCCATCATCTCTGTCTCATCGGAAGATCATCGTTTGATCCTAGCAGCCAACCAAACAGGTGAGAATGGAATTAACCTATCAGACAGTTTGGATGGCAGCCTGCTACAACAGCTTGGTTTCACTGACTCTAATGGGGAGCAATCTAGCGTTTCCCAGCGATTAAGCACTGACAAAACAGTTCAAACTACCGGTAGTACCAATATCACATCCAGTACACTCTTTAGTGAGATCGATAGTGGGATTGTGGCCAACAAGACCATCAGTATCAGTGGAACCAATCGAGATGGCCAATCAGTCAGTGGCACTTATACTTATCAAAATGGAGATACAGTTCAAGCCTTTTTGGACCAAGTCCAAACTGTGTTTGGTACCTCTAGCATCAGCTTATCGATAGAGGATGGACAAATCGTCGTTTCCGACAATACGGCTGGTGAAAGTTTACTGTCAATTGATGTGGATGAGAGTAATTTTGGCTCTACTGATACGAACCTGTTCGGAGATTTTTCTGTTACAACCAAAGGACAGGACAGGGTTTTGCAATCGGGTCAAGATGCTCGTCTGAAAATTAACAATATCAATGTTACCCACGAAACCAATAAAATCTCCAATGTAATTCAGGGTGTAACCTTGGATCTTCTCAATACCAATGCCGAAACAGGTGATCCACCCATCACTTTGAGAATAGAAAAAGATACCAGCCAGATTAAGAGCGGTATGACCGAGTTTGTTGAGACTTATAATGGTATTGTCGGTTTTGTAAAAGAACAATTTGCTTTCGATGCCAATACCGGCGTTTCTGGCTTGCTTTTCGGTGATTCGACCGTAAGATCAGTACAAACTCAAATTCAACGCTTGATCGGGACAACGTTGAATGGACTGACCGGGGACAACAAAAATCTCCTTAGTCTAGGTATTTCGACCGATCGAGCGGGAATTATTTCACTCGATGATAGTGCCCTTCAGTCGGCTATTGATAGTAACTTACTCAGTGTTGAACAGTTATTACGTGGAGAAGGAACAACGACCGATGAAGCTATCGAATATGTTGGTTTTAATCAGCATACCCAGTCAGGTACTTATACTATCGACATTACACAAGCCGCGACTAAGGTAATTTTGACGGCGGGTTCAACATTTAGTAGTTCTGGCCTAACTGCTGACGACACCCTGACGATTACTGACTTTTCCAGCGATGCTGAGGCAGCGGTTAGCTTAAGTACTGGAGACACCTTGGAAGAAGTCATCCAGAAAATCAATACCGAATTGTCAACCAGTATCGCGGAAGTTCGAACTGCCAGCCAGAAAATAGGTACTAACGGTGCAACAGCTACTACTAACAGTAAATTCACCGATTTGGGGTACAATACGGGGGATACTATCAATTTTTCAGGTACTCGCCATTACGGAGCTAATGTTAGCCAAACCAGCTATACGATTGCGGACAATTCGACTGTTCAGGATTTTTTGAACACATTAGAAAGCCAGTTTAATGGTGAGATTACGGCTACATTGGATTCAGATGGTAAAATTGTAATTACAGATAATCTAGCGGGTAACAGTAATCTTTCGCTAAGTATTTCTGGAGACTTAGATATTGGTTCTTTTGGTTCTACCGTATTGGGACGAAACCGAATTGCCGTAACCGCAAGTAGCATTGATGGCAAGTTACATTTGGAGCACAACGAATATGGTTCCAGTTATGGCTTCGGTGTAACCGCCAGTGAAAACGACTATACGGGTATAGGTACGCACCAAGAAACTAGTGGCCAAGATGTAGTAGGAACTATTAATGGTCAACCGGCCGATGGTAGTGGACAATATCTAACTGGTGCAGACGAAGCAGGAGATTCAGAAGGTCTTCGCTTGAGAGTCAAGTTGACCCCAACCGATGTGGATAATAATACCGCTCGTGGTACCGTAACTCTGACCCAAGGTATTGCTGAACGACTCAACCGATTGTTAGAAGGATTTGTTGATGATATTGATGGACAAATTAAACGAAGGTTGGATGGTTTTGAGTCACAGTTTGATCGGACACAAGATCAAGTAGACAAGATCGAAAGACGATTGATTCAAGTTGAGGATCGTTACAAGAGCCAGTTCTTAGCTATGGAAAAAGCTATGGCTGAAATACAAGCACAGACGGCCTTTCTTGAAAGCCAATTGGCCGGCCTGAGCGGAAAAAAAGATGATGATTAGATATGAAACAGAACAGCTCAGTTTTTGGTATCTAGTCTGTAAATCAAATAATAAAAAAGAGATAAAGCGAGCATACTGATGAGACGACAACTGGCTTACGGCAAATACCAACAAATGCAAGTAAAGTCGGCAGATAAAGGTAATCTTTTGCTGATGTTATACGACGCTTTGATCGTTTCCCTCAAGAAAGCTAAATTACAGCTTGAAACAGATAATACCGATAAGCAGGAGTTTTCAGACCAAATTTTCAAAGCTAGGGAGATCATCTTGGAACTGGTTGGTGCTCTGGACGAAAATGCGAATAAAGAAATCACGGCCAGCCTACAAAGCTTATATGATTACTTTTTATGGCAAATTAGTCAATCCGTGACAGAGAAAAAGTCAGAGCCACTAGATGATGTAATTGAGCACGCTACTGGTTTGAGACAAGCATGGGGCCAAGCTGTACAAGAGAATCGAGCCAAACAACCCAACTCGCAAGCCGCCCAATCCAGTAACTTACGTTCCCAAATAGGAACTATTAAGGCGTGATTAATCAGCAGCCACACCACTCAGAGTCAGTCTTATTACAACAATTTGCACGCAAACTAGACTTCTATGAGTCATGTTTGTCTATTACCCATCAATTGAAGGGAAGCTTGGGTACTGATGACGAAGAGTTAGTCTTACAGCTGCTAAAAAGAAGAGACATTGTTTTTCATCGTATCCGTCGACTGGATAGTGAGATTGGAGACCTTCCAACTGATGATGAACGAATTCGCCAAATATATCGGCAATCACCAAGGCTTAAATCCCTCATTAACCAAATAGAGCAGGTCATTTATCAAATAATGCAGCTTGATGTTCAAATACACATCGAAATCGGTGATAAACATACCAATGCTCGAAACAAAGTCGGACAAACACAGCAGCAACAGAAGATTGCCCGATCATATCGTATAGCTGGGGCTAAGCCTCCCCCCCAACTTGACCTCAACGAATAAATTCCCTCGCTTTTCACCTCAACATCTTCTCTATTAGCAAGCTTTTCTTTCAGATGATATAATAGGAAGTTAGCCAACTGTGTGATTAACCCTTAAACTGTAGATTTGTATGTCTTCGATTGACGCTCAAAACATTAGCCAACCACGACCTGATATTAGCCGACAACTATCGGCCCTATTAAATGAGCGTATATTGGTTTTGGATGGAGCGATGGGTACTATGATTCAGACTTATCAGTTACAAGAGTCTGATTTTCGGGGTGCTCTGTTGACCCAACATCCGATTGACGTAAAAGGTAATAACGATTTATTATCGTTGACCCAACCAGAGGTTATATCGGATATTCATCGATCTTATTTGTTGGCGGGTGCCGACATTATTGAAACTAATACTTTTAACAGTACCAGCATATCACAAGCCGATTACCAGTTAGAAGATCTAGTTTATGACTTAAACTTCAATTCAGCTCAACTGGCTCGAAAAGCAGCCGACGAAATTACCGCATCTAACCCAAATCGTCCTCGTTTTGTCGCCGGGGCCATTGGCCCAACCAACCGAACTTGCTCTATCTCACCGGACGTATCGCGCCCTGGCTATCGTAATACTTCGTTCGACGAATTAGCCGAAGCTTACGAACAACAAGCACAAGCCTTGATTGACGGCGGTGTAGACTTACTCCTATTAGAAACCGTTTTCGATACTTTGAATTGCAAGGCAGCTCTATTTTCACTCAGCCAAATCACCAAATCGGCTAATCGCCCCATACCTATCATGGTTTCCGGGACGGTGATCGATGCAAGTGGCCGCAATCTATCCGGTCAAACAATGGAGGCTTTTTGGTACTCTATTCAACATGTTGATTTATTGAGTGTTGGCTTGAATTGTTCCTTTGGTGCTACAGAGCTTCGTCCTTATCTGCAAGATTTGGCCAAACTGGCACCAATACCTATCAGCTGTTATCCCAATGCTGGATTACCCAATGAATTTGGTGAATATGACGAAGCTGCCGATCAGACGGCTTCAATTCTTAATGAATTTGGACAAAGTGGTTTATTGAATATCGTTGGTGGATGTTGTGGTACTACTTCAGATCATATTCGGGCCATTGACGAAGCAATATCAGGCTTACCACCTAGACAGATTCCAGTTGATAAATATCTACCTAGTTTTAGTGGACTGGAACCATTAGTGATTCGACCAGATACTAACTTTGTCAACGTTGGGGAACGAACCAATGTGACGGGTTCCGCCAAATTTTCTCGTTTGATTAAAGAAGGAGATTACGAGGCTGCGCTCCAAATAGCAAGAGATCAAGTTGAAAGTGGAGCACAAATTATTGATGTTAATATGGATGAAGGTCTATTGGATTCAAAAACAATAATGACTGAATTTCTATTGCTGATGGCCACCGATCCCCAAATAAGTCGAGTGCCAGTCATGATTGACTCTTCCGACTGGGAAGTAATTGAAGCTGGCCTAAAGTGTGTTCAAGGAAAAGGAATTGTCAACTCCATTAGCCTGAAAGAAGGTGAGATTGATTTTGTTGAAAAAGCCAAACTAATCCGACAATATGGGGCTTCTGTCGTGGTTATGGCCTTTGATGAAGAAGGCCAAGCGGTTACTGTTGATAGAAAAGTTGAGATTTGTCAACGGGCTTATAGGATACTGACACAGCAAGTTGGATTTCCCGCTCAAGATATCATTTTCGATCCTAACATTTTGACCGTTGCTACTGGCATAGCAGAACATAATGATTATGCTGTATCCTTTATTTCGGCTTGCCGTCAGATTAAACAAACACTACCTGGTTCCTTAGTCAGCGGTGGATTAAGCAACATCTCCTTTTCTTTTCGAGGTAACAATACTGTTAGAGAAGCTATGCATTCAGCATTTCTATATCATGCGATCCAAGCAGGAATGGACCTAGGTATTGTCAATGCGGAGCAGCTGCAAATTTACGACGAAATTCCTGAACAGCTTAAGATGGCGGTGGAAGACGTATTATTCAATCGCCATCCGGAGGGTACAGATCGGTTAGTTGAACTAGCTGAAAATGTAAAGGGTAAAAAACGGAAAAAAAAGAAAGACTTGGCTTGGCGTAATGAAACGGTTGATGAGAGACTCAAATATGCCTTGGTCGAAGGAATACCCGATTTTATCGAACAAGACACGGAAGCAGCCCGTAAACATTACCCGAAACCTATTCAAGTTATTGAAGGTCCATTGATGGATGGTATGAACGTGGTGGGTGAACTGTTTGGAAATGGAAAGATGTTCCTACCCCAGGTTATTAAGAGTGCCGTAGTAATGAAAAAATCGGTTGCTTATCTAACGCCTTTCATTGAAGCTACTAAAGGTCAGAATACGATGGCTAAGGGCAAAATTTTGTTAGCCACTGTTAAGGGTGATGTCCATGATATAGGAAAAAACATCGTTGGTGTCATTTTGGGTTGTAATAATTATCAGATCATCGATTTGGGTGTAATGGTATCAGCTAGCAAAATTTTACAGGTGGCTCGTCAAGAACAGGTTGATATGATCGGTCTGAGTGGCCTTATTACACCGTCGCTGGGTGAAATGGTACACGTCGCTGAAGAGATGGAGCGGGAAGGTTTAAAAATCCCATTACTAATTGGTGGAGCTACTACCTCTAAAGCCCATACAGCAGTTAAAATTGATCCTTGTTATAGTCAACCAATTATTCATGTCCTAGACGCATCTCGTAGCGTGGGTGTAGTTAGCAAGTTGCTTAGTCCAGAAAACAAATTGACCTTCACTTCTGAGGTCAAACAGGAATACACTAGTCTGAGAGAAAAACGCAAACGTATGGAGAGCAGCCGGCGGCTAAACTCCATTGATGTAGCCAGAAAAAATCGTTTTTTCGAAAATTGGAAATCATATCAACCTCCAATCCCTAAAGAAGTCGGAATTCAGAGTTTTGATAATTATGATTTAACCACCCTGATCGATTATATCGACTGGACCCCATTCTTTAAGAGTTGGGAATTGGCAGGTCGGTTTCCAAACCTGTTAGAAGACCCAGTCATCGGTGAGTCTGCCAAACAACTTTGGACTGATGCTAAGGCTTTATTGGAAAAAATTATCGACGAACAAATGGTCACGGCACGAGCTGTAGTTGGCATTTTTCCAGCCAATTCAGTAGGAGATGACATTGAAATTTATCCGGATGATTCAAAGGTCATTACTAGCCATCACCTCCGTCAGCAAATGAGTAAATCATCTGGTCGTTTCAATCTATGCTTGGCTGATTTTGTCGCCCCCAAAGACAGTAAAATCAAGGACTATTTAGGTGGGTTCGCTGTTACTGCTGGTATCGGTGCTGAGGAATTAGCTCACCAATTCGAAGGCGATCAAGATGACTATCACAGTATTATGGTTAAGTCTTTAGTTGATAGACTGGCTGAGGCGCTAGCTGAACAAATGCACCAACGTGTTAGAACCGAGATTTGGGCATATTCGCCTCCTGAATCAATGAGTAATGATGATCTAATTGCTGAAAGCTATGTAGGGATCCGCCCTGCACCCGGATATCCAGCCTGTCCTGATCATACTGAGAAACGAGTTTTGTTTGACCTTTTGCAAGTTGAATCGTTAACTGGTATAGAATTAACGGAAAATTATGCGATGACTCCATCTGCTTCCGTCAGTGGTTGGTATTTCTCTCACCCACAAGCTCGGTACTTTGGGTTAGGACGAATTGCGCCTGATCAATTATCGGACTATGCGCAACGCAAAAGCTGGTCTATCAAACAAGCTGAGAAATGGCTCAAACCTAACCTCTCTTGGTAATATAATAGATGAATCAGCGTCGATTTTATAGATTTTGCTGTAAGGTCAGTTTTGTGTTAGTCTGGCGGGGGATTTTCTAATGATGGACTCGTCGGAGGTTTCTGCTTCTAGTCGTGTTGTCTTATTAAGTCAGGTATTTCTATTACGGGAAAGTTTTCAGGAGCATTAAGTCCTTTTTTTCTTACTTAAACTGTAACAACCACAGAGATTTTTCTAGTAATTATCGATTATTAGAGTTAATAGGAGGTTATTTTGGATTTTGATAATGACGATTTAGTTGCTGAGACCTCGCCAGATTTGGATTTGGATTTGGATTTGGATTTGGATTTGGATTTGGATGAAATTTTAGATAACGTACAGCCAGATTTCTTTCGGCAAGGGTTAGATCTGTATCAACAAAACAAAGTAGAAGAATCTATTACAGCTTTTCAAAAAGAAATTGAGGTTAACCCAGAAAATGCTAATGCTTACAACAATCTGGGTTTTATTTACTATCAGAAAAGTCAGTGGAGTGACACCATTGTAGCTTGTCAAAAAGCCATAGAATTAAAACCAGATTATGCAGAAGCCTATTGGAATTTGGGCTTTGCCCATGAGATGTTGGAAGATTATGAATCAGCTGTAGCAGCGTTTAAAAATGGGCTGGATATTCAGCCTGGCAATTCAGAAATATATACTAACCTCGGCAATATGTACGTTCGGTTGAGTCAATACGAAGAAGCAACTAACGCTTTTGAAAACGCTGTTTTATTCGACCCTGAGAATTCCGTTTCTCACAATAACTTAGGTGTCGCTCAATACCAAAATGGTGCTTATCGTGACGCAGTATCATCCTTTCAGAAAGCAGTCGACATTGCACCACAATACCAAGAAGCCCAAAACAATTTAGCCGCGGCGAAAGCACGAGTTGACCCACTAGAAGGTTTAGAGATAGAAATCTAAATACGCGACTAATTGAGTTAAGTAAACAGATACCACTTAGAAAGAAATCCTGATTGCGAAATCGAGGTGCTGTAAAAGGACATATTTTACTTTTAGGTCTAGTGCTAGTTGCCATCAACAGCTACTGGACTTTAATGGGCAGTGAAGTTTGGCACTCCACTCAACTTACGATTGCTTCACTATTTTTTAATGCTGTTTTTACCCTCCTAGTACTGGTTGTTATTAACCTTCCGTTACAACGCTTTGCTCCCAAATTGGCTCTTGATCAGACTGACCTACTGACATTGTACGCCATGGTCGTAATGGTAACCACCATTAGTGGACATACCATGATGGGGTATCTCCTTCCTGTCATTGTACACGCTTTTTGGTATGCTTCTGCTGAGAACGATTGGGAACAGTTGTTCACTGCTCATGTACCCAATTGGCTAGCCGTCAAAGATAAGGGGGCCTTAAACGGATTTTTTCGGGGCGAGACTAATCTTTATACCAGCAGTAATTTAACCCCTTGGCTACAACCTGTTTTGGCGTGGTCTCTATTTGTTATTGCTCTATGGTTAGTTTTGTTTTCATTGGTAGTTTTTCTTCGAAAGCAGTGGACAGAAAACGAAAAACTAAGCTACCCAATTGTTCAGTTACCAATTGCCATGGCTACCAATCCAAGGATTTTTTTTTCGAATCGTTGGGTGTGGGTTGGCTTTGGAATTGTATCCATAATTGACTTAGTCAATGGCTTGCACTATATCACACCAACAGTTCCTTACTTAAACGTTAAAAACCAGACTATTTTTCAATTTACGTCAAGTCCTTGGCAAGCTATGGGGGTTTTGCGCATCTCTTTCTATCCTTTCATAATCGGACTAATGTTTTTCACTCCCTTGGATCTTTCTTTCTCTTGCTGGTTCTTCTATCTTTTTGGTCGTTTTTTACGCATTGCCGGTTCTGCAATCGGATGGAAAACTACCTACCCTTTTGAGCAGTCAGTTGGTGCCTGGGTTGCTTTTGGTTTAATCCCCATTTGGGTTGGGCGGAAATTTTATCTCCAGATTTTAAAAAGAATAGTTGGAAGGACTAACCAGATTTCAGATCAAAATGAGCCGATTAGTTATCGATTTGCTGCTGCTATGGGTATTTTCGGCATAATGTTTCTGGTATTATTTTGCCAACAATCTGGAATGACACTATGGGCCATCAGTTTGTTTTTCGTCATTTATTTCCCTATGGTAATTGCGATTACTAGGTCTCGTGCTGAAATTGGCCCACCCGTTCACACGCTAATTTACGTAGATCCTGGACGTACAATGGTATCTACCTTAGGTACTCGTCGCTTAGGAGTACCTAATTTAACTATTTTAACCTATCTATATCCTTTCAACCGTTGCTTTCGGGCTAATCCAATGCCTAGTCAATTAGAAGCTCTTAGAATTGCTGAACAGGCGAAGATTGGTTATCAACAAATATTAGCTGGCATCATTTTAACAATCGTTTTCGGTATTTTTTTTACTTTTTGGGTCTATATCCATGTGATGTATGACTTAGGTGTGACGAATAAAGCTAGAGGTTGGATCGGCACGATGGGATGGGAGTTTTTTAATCGATTACAGAATTGGCTGATTAATCCAAGACAACCAGATAGTGGTGAAATTACTGGTATCACTGGAGGTTTCTGCTTCACTATATTTTTAATGATAATGAAAATTCGTTTTTTATGGTGGCCATTCAATCCAGGGGGGTATGTCTTAACCACTGGTGGAGGACTTGGCCGTGAGTGGTTTGCTGTTTTCTTGAGTTGGTTAGCAAAATTAATTATTCTGAGAATTGGTGGTGTCAAACTCTATAGGCAAGCCGTTCCTTTTTTTTTAGGATTAATTTTAGGAGACTACACGATCGGGTGCCTCTGGAGCATAATTGGTATTGTTTTTGAAATACCAACTTATAGTGTATGGCATTAGTCGATCGCAGTACAGTCTATACCATACATGATTGGTTACCTCAGAGTATGGCTAGGTAAAATCGGAAAGTTGAAAAAAATCGGATACTAAACACCTACCACCCAAATTATAACGCAAGCGGATTAGTTCCAAAGATCAAGACCCAGTAATTTCCTGCCTAATTCAGTCAGCTTAGCTGGTCCATAATTTTTAGCTTCCCAGCCACGAGGATCCCCGGGCCAAGGGCCCCGCCCCAAGGCTCTCCGTTCTTTCCAAAGAGTAATTCGTTCTTGTCTTCTTGCTTCATCCATTGGCTCAGGAACCGGATAAAAGTTCATATACTGAGCGAGTCTCGGTAAATTTGAGGTGTTCCGACCGTTACCGTGTGGTAATGCCCTATGCCAAATCAGCAAAGAACCTGCAGATGCTGAAACCTGAATGAAATTTTCGGGAGATAACTCAGGAACCCGTGGTCTTTTATTATCTATTAATGACTTATGTGCTCCTGGCCAACAAACGAATGATCCTTGGTTATCTGCTGTATCAGTTAAAA
>Ga0163179_10002311_pt1 | contig 13362 bp, 9 predicted proteins | sample AtlANTMetagenome_FD_109643 | JGI IMG/M metagenome (GOLD analysis project Ga0163179, IMG submission 109643) | Marine eukaryotic phytoplankton communities from the Atlantic Ocean - Atlantic ANT 2 Metagenome | ecosystem: Environmental > Aquatic > Marine > Oceanic | place: North Atlantic Ocean...
CTTCTAGGAAATTAGAAATTGATTTAGTAAGTAGATCAGGTGCACCTCTTAATATGCCTAACTTACTTGTCAGTAGAAAAACAAAGTATTTTAATAATGATGATAAAATAGTAACAATAACACCGATATGCAATAAAATAGAAAAAATATCAATATACGCAACACCTGATTTTGCTACTATTAATACTGACGATTTACAAGAAAACAATATATATACTTATAAAGAAAATTATAAATTTAATATATTTAAACTAGAAAACAGTGAAAACTTTATTGACACTATAAAAATAGTTAATTTTAATATATGAAAAGTGAGGAACAATGGGATTTTTAAATCACGCTACAAACAATATTATAATTGATGCTGTTTTAACTGAAAGAGGTCGGGAATATTTAGCACAAAATAACGGTGCATTTAGAATAGAATCTTTCTCTTTTGGTGATGACGAAGTTGATTATACTCTATTACAAAAATACGGAAACTCAATCGGAAAAGAAAAAATAGAAAAAAATACACCTATTTTTGAAGCAAATCCAAATGAAAATATTGCACTCAAATATCAGTGTTTTTCATTACCGAACCCTTTAACTAGACTAGAGAAGATCCCTTACCTAGTATGGAATGATAAAGGATCTAGAAGTGGATTGAATCTTCATAACTCTGAAACTGATGATTCTATAGTTAGTGACGACATTGAAATAAGAAACTTTGTAGATAGCGTTGCTTCTACTTTCAGACTTGATCCAAACGTAAATGATGATAAACTATTAGTTAGAATGCACAACGACTTATTGAGAATTAGCGGAGTTGAGTTTAGCGATACAGATTTAAATAATATAGCAACTTATATTCTCGGAACATCAGAAGTTAGAAATGGTACTTTTCTTAATCAAAGATCAAAAAGTTTTACAGTTTTTACAAATGGTGTAGTAACTTCTGATGATTTTACGAAGTATGGTGCTGTAGGTAATGTCAACAAGATTGATACAAAAATACAGATTATTGGACAGTCATCAGGTGCTTCTTTGATAATTCCAGTTACTATAAATAGAGTCACTAGTTAAAAAATATTATAAAAAGGTAAATATAAAATGACAGAAATTACAGGATCTTTTGTTTCAATAGATGATAGCAATATAACAACTTCAAAGACTTCAGTTCAACAATTAATTGATATTGTTCAGGCTGACATTTCTTCTGATACTGGTAGTGCAACGCGTAAAAAATATCAAGTTTTTGTTAGTGGCGGAACTAGCTTAGCTTCTATTACAAGTTCTCTATATCAAACAGTTTTTGATCAAGATTTTACATTAGGTACTTCAAACCCTTTGTTTGATATTACGATTGGATCTTACTTAGATTCATCAGACCCAAATAATGTTACTGTTAATACAGCAGCTGCTAGTTTTGACAATGATACAAAGCTAAAATTTGAAAATGCAGATGGAAGTAATAACAATAGCTTGTCTATGATGAGAGAAAAAGTTGCTATATATAGACAATTTGCACAAGATTTATTAGGTGACCCTAACGCTAGTTTTTCTACACCACACAGCGCTAATTCTTCAGATGATAACGCTGATTATAAGCTTATTCATGCACCTTTATTTGTTACATTTAGAAGATTGTTCACTAGAGATAATATTTATAAAGGTTCTTTTGGTATGAAACTTTATAAAAGTGCTTCTAGTTTAAAAACAAATGATAGAGAAGTAAATATAGATGTGTCAGCTGATATTGACAATGGTCAAGGTGATGACTATACTACTTACTTAATTGATGACTCACTAGTAAATTCAAATTTAAGCGTAGATCCTATAGGTGGCGAGCTTTCAACTTTAAGAGATGATCAAAATAATTTTGTAGGTTTAATTTACTATGACAAAGGCGTTCTAGTATTAGATTCAGAAGTAATATTTGATAGTAATCAAACAATTAGAGGTTTGATTGATACTACTACACAAACAATACAAGGCACACAAGCATCACAGCTAGCTGACGCAGTAATTCAAGGTTCACCAGCATTTAATCTAGATATTTCATATAATTCAGGAGAAGCTGTTTTTGAAAATAAATTCTATCCTAATCTTTGGGTAAGTGGTACTATTGATCAAGTTGTTGATCATATTTGTGATACTAGGTTTGGAACTGGAACTTTATCTTCAATTGCTTTCAGAAATGAAACTGTTATTAATTCATCTCTAATATTTTGTAGAGCTGCACCTTCTCAATTAAATTATTCTTCAAATCCGACTTACACAGACAGTGAAGGTAAAATTTTAGGTGAAGAAAATGGAGAGCCATTTACATTTGTAACAACAGTAGGCTTATATGATGCAGAAGGCTTTTTGTTAGCTGTAGCAAAAACTTCTAGACCTATAGAGAAAAATACACAAACTGATTTATCAATTAGAATTAGACTAGATTACTAAATGAGTTAAAAAATATGACTTTTATTAAACTCGAAGATGAAAATTTTGTTAATACAAAAATAAAAAATAGTTTTAAAGTTAATTATAAAAATAGTGACAATACTACTTTTTTATATGATAACAATATTGATTCTAAGGCTATTATATATTGTCAACCTAACTCTCATGATACTTTTGAAAATTCTCTTTTGGGATTGGAAGAAAATACTTTATTAAACAATAGAATTGCAAATTTTTTTAATTTTGCTAGTCAAAAAATAGACTATAAAAATAATAGTGAAGATAAAATAAGAGAATTAAAGGAATTATACTTTAACAAGAAAAATGACCTAAAAGCAAATCAAATAACAAATAATAATTTAAAACAATTTAATTTTAAAAATTCATTTAAAATAAACAGAACTACAAATTCATTTTTACCTTGTAGTTTTGAACTGTATAAATTTCAAACTGCAAAAATAAATTTGTATGATTATTATAATAGCGATTTTTCTAAAGATTTTTATCCAGAATTAAACTATGGCTTTTGTAATTACAACACTATAAACTTTTTTTCTCAAAAATATAATCTCGAAAGGGTTCATTCTAATTGTATAGTTTATAGTAATCAAAAAGATGTTAATGATATTAATGACGTTGACTTTAGAGATAATTTCTCTGTAAACCTATGGTTAAACATTAGAGAAAACAACAATACAAACAGAGGATGTATTATGCACATTCCTGATGTATTTAGTTTATATTGCATAGAAGAATTAGAAAGTTATAAACTTTGTTTGACTACTGGAACAGAAGCAAAAAAATTATTAAATAATCAAAATTTTCCTGGAGTCAATTTTGAAAGCATTAACTCACAAACAAGTGATAATATATGTTTAACTGATAGTGGATTTTTTCAATATAATAATTGGTATAACTTAACAATAAATTTTTCTAACATAGAAGATAATTCATATTCTATTACTTTTTATAAAAATGGAGAAGTAATTGAAATATTTAACGTAGATATTATTAGAGAAAATATAAATCAATTTAACAGTTTTATATGTTTAGGTAATAAGCCGTATTATTTTAGAGAAAGTGACAATTCATACAATACTGAATATGAGGATATTTTTTATAGTTTCTTTGGTAAAAATTATAACGATGACGATCTTGCAACTTTTGACGGGCCTTTTTATGTAAAGGATTTAAATTTAGGAACAAATACAAGCTACAATGATTCAAAATATATTGATGACTTTATTGACAATAATACATTAATACATTTTGAGGATTCTATAGAGAAAAGCTCAAGTTTTCATGGCGAAATTCAAGAAGTTAAAATTTATTCAGATACTTTAAGTAAAACAAAAATATCTAACTTGTTTTTTAAATCAGTAAAAGATATATCAGAAGAAATATTAGAATATAATTTAGCTTTCTATGTACCTGTATATTATCTGCCTTTAAATGTAAAAAAAGTAGGATTGTTTAATTGCAAGTTAAATGCAGTAAATTTGTATTATAATGCAATTTATAATCCTTTTTTAGCAAATTCTTCTTTAGGTAGAGACATATCTGTAGAGAACTATTTAGTCGATTTTGTAAAAAGTAAAAAACCTAATATTGTAATAGCAGGTTTTTTAAAATCTAATATATATGGTAATTACTATGAAATATTACATGAACAATTTATTGACAATGAAGATGATTTTCTTCAAATTAAAAAGGGCGTAGGTTCTGATGAAATATTCATGGATAATCTTGAAAGTTTGCCTTTAGAAGATATTAAAAAATATAACAATATTTCTTATAGAAATTTACTAATACTACCGAATGACAATGGTATTCCTGAAATTTCTTTTGATACTATCAGTTACTTTATGAAAAATGATCAAGTATACGAAAAAGATAACGATTTTTTTATGATTAATGATCAAGAAAAGCTTTATCATATTGATTGTTCAAATACAATAAAAAATATTCAATATCAAGAAAATGATAGAATTAGTATAGTAAGAAGAAATACACCGGGACAGTCTATAAACTTAAATATTGAAAATAAATCTAGAAGTATTTTTTCTACTCATGATCCTTTTTTCGATATATCAAATTATCTTTATCATGAAGAAAATATAAATAAAATTTCAGACTTTTCTGATGCAAATGAAAATATAGATAATCATATCAGAAATTTACTAAGTCAATTTAATTCTTCTTTCATAGAAACAGAATCAAATCCGATTAATAGAAATTATAATAGCAGCAAATTAATATTCAGAAACAATGATTATATTTCAAACGAAGATCTTGTTTATAGATATCTACCTCTTCCTTTTCATAGTATAAATAAAAGTGATATTTCTTTATTTAGTCAAATAATAGACATTAACACGCAATATTACAATAAAAAAATAAAAAAAGGAACATTTAAGTTAAAAGATGAAAATATTCTAAGTACCAATGGTTTATCTATGAGTATATCAGACAATAAAAAAGGTTTTCTGTTTAGAGACGATTGTTTGACAAAATCTGCTGACTGGAATTATTTAGGAAATATTTTCTATAAAGATGGAATTTGTTTAATACATCACACTTCTTTGTATTCTTTTGCTAAAACAGACTTCAGTATAGAGTTTGTTTCTGAAGGTAGGATGTTTGTTCATGAGACAAATATACCTGTTATAGAAGGTAAATTAAACGTTTCCCATAATTCAACTTATAATAAAGACTTTAGGTTAGATGAATCTGCTTTTAATTCTGATGAACCTTTTGTTTATATAACAGATGTAAATATTCACGATGAAAATATGAATATTGTAGCAAAAGCTAAGTTAGCTCATCCTATTCCTAAGAAGAATACAGATAACTTACTAATTAGATTGAAAATGGATTATTAATGGAAAAAGTAAAATATATTGGTTTAGATATATCAACTTCAATTATTGGTGTATGCTTTTTAGATAAAAATAATGATTTAGTTAATTTAGAAAATATAAATCTAAAGAAAATAAAGTGCATATTTGAAAAGTCTAAATTAACTAAGCTTACATTTGAAAGTTATCTAGATAAATACATATTTGAAGATAATGTAGTTATTTTTATAGAAGAAGCTTTTCAGTCATTTTCATCTGGTTTTTCTTCTGCAAAAACTCTTTCTCAGTTAAATAGATTTAATGGGATAGTATCTTATTTAAGTAATCAAATATTCAATAATGTACCTTTATATATAAATGTTAACAGTGCAAGAAAAAGTTTACAAATAAAAATAAATAAAAAATCAAGCTTGAGTACTAAAGAACAAGTATTTCAGTATGTTAAAAACAACTTAAAAGAAAATTTTGTTTGGCCAGAAAAAATATTAAAAAGAGGACCAAATAAAGGACTTGTAAAATTTGATGAATCTTGTTATGATATGTCTGACGCATATGTAATTTGTAAAGCAGGATTTATTTTAAATGGACAACAAAATATATAAAAGGCTTGAGTTTATAAGAAATATTGTTCCTTATTCATCTATGTCAAAAGACAATATTAACTTAAATATCTGGTGTCCTTTTTGTCGACATAACTCTAAAACAAAGCTTAAACTAAGTATACAGTTAGAAAAATGTTTTTATCACTGTTGGTTATGTGATAAAAGCTCAAACAATATACCTTACTTAATATCTAAACTAGACAGGAATAAAACTGAAGCTTCAAAATTATTATTCAAAAGCTCAAGCAAGAAGTTTAGTTTATTTGGTGAAGAAGAAATTATAGAGAAAACTGAAGTTTTCATTCCAGAAAGCTTTAATTTTATAGCAGAAAGTTTTAACTCTATTGATCCAGATGCAAGAGATGTTTTAAGATATTCTATTAAAAGAGGATTTAACAAAAAGAAAATCTATATGTTAAGGCCGGGTTTTTCTTTATCTAGAGATTTTAGAAGATATTTGATATTACCTTCTTATGATAAAAACGGTGATTTAAATTATTATACAGCAAGGAAAATTGATGTAAATTCATCTGATAGCTATAAATATAAAAATGCTTCTGTTTCAAAAAAAGAAATAATATTTAATGAATTAAACATAAATTGGCAAAAACCTCTTACATTAGTAGAAGGACCATTAGATCTAATAAAAACTAATGATAATTCTACTTGCCTTTTAGGATCTTCTCTAACTGAAGACAGTGCTTTATTTTATGAAATAGTAAAAAATAAAACAGATGTTAAACTAGCATTAGATAGAGATGCTTATAGTAAAACTTTAGAAATAGCTGAATTACTATTATCATATGACATATCAGTTGATATAATTGATACGAGATATTTCGAAGATGTTGGTGAAATGTCAAGAGAAGAATTTAAAGAATTTTATAATAAAGCTGAGCCTTATCAGAAAAATGATAGATTATTAAACAAAATAAGGATGTTATAGAAATGTCAACTAAGATTGCACACATATCAGATATACATTTTAGAAGTCTAAAAAGACATGATGAATATAAATCTGTATTTAAAAAACTTTTTACTAAACTAACAAAAGAAAATGTAGATCTTATTTTTATTGGTGGAGATATTGTACATTCTAAAACACAAGGAATAACACCAGAAATAATAGATTTACTTAATTGGTGGTTTACTAGTCTTGCAAATATAGCACCAACGCACATTATTCTAGGTAATCATGATGGTCTTATTTTAAACAAAGATAGGCAAGATGCAATAACACCTATAATTAAAGCACTTAATAATCCAAATATTTTTTTATATAAAAAGTCAGGAACTTATCACTCAGGAATTAAAAATATTAACTGGTGTGTTTTTAGTTGTTTTGACGAAGACAATTGGAGTAAAGTAAAACCAGTAAAAGGTGATATAAACATTGCGTGCTTTCATGGAGCAGTATATAGATCAAAAACTGATACTAATTGGGAAATAGAAGGTGAAGTTAATGTTTCTATGTTTAACAAATATGACTTTGGTTTCTTAGGTGATATTCACATGCTTCAGTATTTAGATGAAGAAAATAGAATTGCATACCCAGGATCTACTATACAGCAAAATTATGGTGAGGGAATAAAAAAAGGATTTTTATTATGGGAAATTAATAACAAAAACGATTTTTCAAGTAAATTCGTATCTATAAATAATCCACATCCTTTTATAACTGTTGACTGGAGAGATTCTGTTGAAAAAACAATGCAATTTTGTGAAAAAATAAAAAAGAAAGCTAGGATTAGAATAAGATCTGATAAGGAAATTTCGCAAGCAGAAATTAAGCTTTTACATTACTATTTGAAAAATAATAGACAGGCACATGAAATAGTTTATCAAGTATTAAATAAAGATGACGATACAAAGACTAGTACAATTGAGTCACAAAAAAACAAAAACTTGAATATTAGAAACAAATCTGATAGAAAACTACTTTTAAAATCATACTATAGAGAAATAGATGATGATACATTAAATAGATTAGACAATCTATTTGAAGAAATGCTAGATAAAGTGCCTGAAAATCTTACAGACGCTATAGGAAACAAGTGGTCTTTGAACTATATGAAATTTGATAATACTTTTGCATATGGTAAAAATAACTATATAAACTTTAATAATTTAAATGGTGTCGTTGGTTTATTTGGAAACAATAGAATCGGCAAGTCTTCAATCCCAGGAACATTAATGTATAGTTTATTTAATTCCTCAGATAGAGGTGCTATCAAAAACAAAGACATTGTAAATATTAGAAAAGGATACTGTAGTGCTAGTGTAGGAATTACTACACATAATACTTCTTATGAAGTTACAAGAGAAACTCATAAAAAAACTTCAAAAGCCGGAAAAACATCAGCAACTACAAAATTATATTTAAAAAATCAAAGTTTAGAAGGAATAGAGTACGATGAGTCTGAAGAACAAAGAAGAGAAACAGAAAAATCATTAAGAAAAATAATAGGAACTACAGAAGATTTTCTATATACGACTTTTGCTTCTCAAGGAGAAATAAATACTTTCATAAAAGAGAAAAACTCTGCAAGAAAAACTGTTTTATCTAAGTTTTTAAATTTAGATTTATACGAAAATCTTTATAAACTATCTAGAGAAGAATATCTTGTATTAAAAAGTAAATTAAATAATTCAGGTAAAAAAAATTGGTCATTTTTAATTGAAGGTTTAGAAAAAGAAGAAAAATTAAATTTTCAAAATAGACTCGACATTGAAAAAAAATTATTAATATTAAGAAAAAAAGAGTTAGAATTAAAAATAAAAGAAAAAGAATCAGATAATGTAGAAATACATCAATCAGGTTATGATTTAAATTCTGTTTTAAAAGAAATTAAATATACAAATACTTTATTAGATAAAAATAATATTAAAAGCAAGCAAAACGAAAAAAATATTGTTGAGTTAAAAGAAAAACAAACAAAAATAAAAAAGTTTAAAAATAGTTATGATTTAGATGACTTAAAGAGAGAAAAAACAAAAATAGAAGTTTTAAATAATAAACTTTTAGATTTTAAGAAAAATAAAACTTATTTAAACAAAGAAAAAGAAAACTGTAAAAATGAGTTAAAAATATTAGATCAAGTGCCTTGTGAAAACAAGTATTTGAATTGTAAGTTTATAAAAAAAGCTCATGAGTCTAAAATAATAATTCCAAACTTAGATGAAAAAATAATTGAAATTGAAACTTCAATATATGAAGTAAGAAATGCTGTATCTAGATTAGAAAAACAAAATATTGAAGAAAAAATATTAAAATATAATGAAATAATAAACAAAGAATATAAAATAAAAGTTGACATAGAAAAACATGAAAATAACTTAAAGTTATGTAAAGAGAAAAATGAAGATCTTTCAATAAAACTAGATAGACTTGAAGAAATACATAAAGAAATTCTTGTAACACATAAAAAAGATGAGATAAACGAAACTCATTTGTTAAAATCAAAGTTACAAGAAGTAAGTAATAACATATATGACAACGAAAGAAATCTAAGAAATACTCAACTTAAAGAATTTGAGATAAAAAACAAAGTAAATAATTTAGAAAAAGAAAAAGAAAATTATGAAAAATTAATAGAAAAATGGAAGATATATGATTTATTTTCAGCTTCTGTTTCTAAAAAAGGAATACCTACAATGCTTATTAACTCATATCTTCCAATGATTAATAAAGAAATACAAAAAATATTAAATAATGTAACTAATTTTAATATTGTTATAGAAGATGAAAATAATAGTTTGAACGTATATATTGACTATGGAGATTCAAAAAGAATTATAGAGTGTGCAAGTGGTATGGAAAAAATGATGGCTTCTATTGCAATAAGAGTAAGTCTTATTAACATATCAGCACTACCTAAATCTGATATTTTTATAATTGATGAAGGTTTTGGTTCTTTAGATGAAACAAACGTTGAAGCATGTAGTAGGCTTTTATCAAGCCTGAAGAAATATTTTAAAACTATTCTTATAATTTCTCATGTAGATGCAATAAAAGATATTGTAGATAAAAACATAGAAGTAGTTGTCAAAGAAAAGGATTCTTATGTCTATATTAAATAAAAATTGGTTAAGTATTGATAAAAACACTGAACATACAATAATTAATGGTATTGAATTTGTTAGGCCAAAAGGCTTAAAAACTATAAAAATATATTGTGATTCTTGTAATACTTTAATTTCTACGGTAGAAGATTGTGAATCTTTAAAAGAAAATAATTTATGCGAATCTTGTTTTGTTAATAAAAGTTTTATTAATAAAGATAATACATATAATTAGTATATAATATTAAAAAAGGTTAATACAATGGAATATGAAGTAATTAATAGCTTAGCTTGCTGTATAGATAACGTTTATGAAAATACCGCTGAAGATCCCTCTAGAAAAACTATAGCAAAACTTGTTGATAACAATTGTATGTCAATTACTTATATGACTATTTTAAATATAGCAAGAGAAAGTGATCTTCATATACAAATGAAATCGATCAAAAAAGAGTCAAGTGATATGATTAGTTCTAGACTGAGAACAATTAAATCAAATTTTAAAGACTCATCTAAAAGAGCTTTAAAAACAAAAAAATGTAGCGAAAAAGATGATATTGAAACTTTAACAGTAAGTCCTTACAGTCCAAAAAAGACTTTAAAGTTTTCGCATACAGTAGTTTATGAGGTTTCATAACTTATGCCTTCACCTTCAAAAAAGGCCCAGATAAATGAAATAATTAAATGTGGTAAAGACCCAGTGTACTTTATGAATAAATATTTGTTCATTCAACATCCACTTAGAGGGTTGATTCCGTTTAAAACTTATGATTTTCAAGATGATTGTGTTGATCATTTCAATAACAATAGATTTAATATAATTCTTAAGTCTAGACAATTAGGTCTTTCTACTTTAGTTGCTGCATATGCAGTTTGGCAAGCTATTTTCTATAAAGAAAAAAATATTTTAATAATTGCGACTAAGTTAGCTGTTGCACAAAACTTTATTAGAAAAGTTAAGACATATATTAAAAGCATGCCAAGTTGGTTGTTAGTTCCAACAATTGTTGCAAACAATAAACAGCAAGTTGAATTTTCAAATGGTTCACAAATTAAAGCAGTTCCCACATCAGAAGATGCCGGTAGATCTGAAGCTTTATCATTACTAATTGTAGATGAGGCTGCTTTTGTTAGAAACTTTGATGAATTATGGATGGGTCTTTATCCTACACTATCAACTGGTGGTAGAGCAATATTATTATCAACTCCTAACGGTGTAGGTGGTCAATATCACGAAATTTACACTAAAGCAGAACGTAAAGAAAATAAGTTTAATCCTGTTAAATTAATGTGGGATGTGCATCCTGAACGTGGTGATGAATGGTTTGAAAAAGAGACTAAAAATATGTCACAAAAGCAGGTTGCTCAAGAACTCTTGTGTGATTTTGCATCTTCAGGAGATACATTTTTATCTAACGACGTTTTAGAAAAGCTTCGAATATTAACTAATCATCCTATTGAAAAAAGTGGGCCAGAAGGAAATGTTTGGTATTGGAAATATCCAGTAGAAGGTATCAATTATGTGTTATCTGCTGATGTTTCTAGAGGTGATAGCGGTGATTATTCAACTTTGCATATTATTAATACAAAATATATGAGTGTAGATGTTGAATATAAAGGTAAAATGCCACCTGATCATTTTGCAAGTTTAATATACGACATTGCAAAAAGATATAACAAGGCTATAGTATGTCCAGAAAACAATGCATATGGTTATACTGTTTTAGTTAAACTTGGAGAGTTAGGTTATAAAAACATATATTTTGCTACAGAAAAAGAAAAATATAAGTTTTTATATGGAGAAGGAAACAATATTGGAAAAGCTGGGTTTAATACAAATAAAGAGTCAAGAGAAAAAATTCTGGCTAATTTTGAAGAAATGCTAAGAAACGGAAGACTAAAAACATCTTCTAGAAGATTATATTCTGAGCTAAAAACTTTTGTATGGAATGGTAAAAAAGTTGGTGCTATGAAAGGATACAATGATGATTTAGTAATGTCTCTAGCAATAGGATCTTGGCTTGCAGATAGTAACTTTAGTAATTATAATGTATCACAGATACAGCAAGCTGATGCAATTCTGAAAGGAATGGCTATAAACAATACAGATATAAATAAAACAGTTATGTCACCTTTTTATATGAATTCACAAAATACAGTAAATCCAATGATTCCTGTAATATTACCAGAAAGTTCATTTGGTACAAAAGCTGAACCTACTAAGAAAAACCCGCTAGGTGACTTGAGTTGGTTAATAGGACGTAAATAATGGCAAAAAACGAAAATCTTTTTAAAAAGTTAACAACACTATTCAGATCAGGACCAGTAGTAAGAAGAAAAATAAAAAAGTTTAGAGGTAATTCTGCTTCTAGATCATCGCTTGAAGTTTTTAAAAAAGCACATAGTGATGTTTATAATTCAACTTTAAGTGCTTACGGTTCTTACGATAGAATGGCAAGATATTCAGATTTTTCAGAGATGGAAGCAACACCTGAAATTTCATCTGCACTAGATATATACTCAGAAGAATGTGTTTCACCAGACGCATCTGGGTCGATACTTCACATACATTCAGAGAATAGAATGATCAAGAAGATTCTTTCTGAACTATTTTATGATACTTTAAATATTGATTTTAATTTAGTAATGTGGGTCAGGAATCTTTGTAAATATGGTGACTTTTTTCTATTTAATGATATTCATCCTGAATATGGTGTAATAAACATTTTTCCAATACCGATTTCAGAAATTGAAAGAGAAGAAGGCTTTGATCAAGATGATCCCGGAGCTGTTAGATTTAGATGGGTGACTCAAGGAAATAGAGTTTTAGAAAATTGGCAAGTAACACACTTTAGACTTTTAGGAAATGACGCATTTCTTCCATATGGATCTTCTGTTCTAGAAGGTGCAAGAAGAGTATGGCGACAATTAATTCTAATAGAAGATGCAATGCTTGTTTATAGAGTAATTAGATCACCTGAAAGAAGAGTGTTTTATATTGACGTAGGAAATATTCCTCCTGAGAATATTCAAGATTATTTAGAGCAAGCACAAACTTCTTTGAAAAGAAATGCAGTTGTAGATAAAAATACAGGACAGGTAGATTTAAGATACAATCCACTGTCAGTAGACGAAGATTATTTCTTGCCAGTAAGAGGTGGAGATACTGGAACAAGAATTGATACTTTAGCAGGCGGTTCTAATACTACTGCGATAGAGGATGTTGAATATATTCAAAAGAAACTATTCGCTGCTTTGAAAATACCAAAAGCTTATTTGGGATATGATGAAGATATTGGTGCAAAAGCAACATTGGCTCAAGAAGACATCAGATTTAGCAGAACTATACAAAGAATACAAAAAACAATAATATCTGAGTTAAATAAATTAGCAATGATTCATTTGTA
>Ga0163179_10002312_pt1 | contig 13360 bp, 9 predicted proteins | sample AtlANTMetagenome_FD_109643 | JGI IMG/M metagenome (GOLD analysis project Ga0163179, IMG submission 109643) | Marine eukaryotic phytoplankton communities from the Atlantic Ocean - Atlantic ANT 2 Metagenome | ecosystem: Environmental > Aquatic > Marine > Oceanic | place: North Atlantic Ocean...
GCAGCTTGATCCAGAGCCTCTTCTGGAGTCAACTCCCCAGCAAGTGCTTTGAATATAAATGGGTCGATTGCGGCTCTTCCTGCTCCATGAAATGGATACGGAGGGGCGCCAGCAAAGAGATAACCAGTATCTCTCATCAAAGTGAAGTATGCATCAGCCTTTGCATCAACTGCTACAACTTTTGGATCAGAATATGTCGCTTTGTGAGTAATCCTTCCTCCAGCAATTGCCCAATCAGCTTGAACTTCGTTTTGCCCAAGGTACTGAAGCCACAGCATAGTTGCTTCTTTGTTCTTCGAAGAATGTGGAATTCCAAAAGCTCCCCCGTCGAAATAGCCGATATAGCCATTACCTGATGCTGCCTGCATCATTACACCCTCAGCAGTTGGTGGAAGAGAAACTCCAACATTACCAACAACACGAGATCTCTCTGCATCTGTTGCAATCCAAGCGGCATTCTCGCCATATACCCATCCTTGAGCAGCTCGACCTGCAGCGAAAGATGCGCCTACCTCACTCCATGTACTTTGAAGTGCCTCTGGTGGAGCGAAATCAAGCAATCCAGTCCAGAATCTTAAAGCAGCTTTTGCTCTTCCACCATTCAACTGTCCACCATTTTCCACAGACGCCTGATAGTTGTCCATGTTGATCCCCCAATTGTACACTCCAAAGCTCGGGAAGATGGTTTCTAACAATTCATAGGTCGAGGCGGGGTGACCAGTATGGCCTTGAACCGTGGTTCCCCAGCAGTCCATACCTTGATCAGCGCAAAACTTTGTAAAAAATTCTGCATTATCTCGGTATTGACCAAAGGTTTTAGCAGGCTCTAAACCATAACCATAGCGGGCTCGGAATGCTGCTTTTGCTTCTGTATTCTCGAAGAGGTCTTTTCTATAAAGATAAACCTTGATGAAAGCTTCCATCGGCACCCCAAAAACGTCCCCCTCTCCATTTTTAAAGTAATCGATAAATGTTGTAAAATCCGCGAAGTCTACGTTTGGTGCTTTTAACTTCGGGTTTGCCGCTAATCCTTCAGAAATATTTACCAAAAAATCCCGATCAAGATAGGAATAAATGATATCTTGCTCAATATATACAAAATCATAGATACCTGTATTGGCCTCCATATCTTTGATGGCCTTGTCAAACATTTGATCCCATGATGTTGTTTCAAGCCTTACTTTGATTCCTGTCAATTTTTCGAAATCTTTAGCCAAGACTTCGGATACAAATTGTCCTGGAGGTGTGTTTTCAGTAACACCATTGAGCGTTACACCCTTGTAAGGTTGGCTAGCAGATTTCCAAAATGCATCGTGGCCACCCGCAAACGCTGTGAGGGCAGTAAGCGATGCAAATACTGATAGAAACAGCTTTTTCATCTAAATCTCCTGATGAAAATCATCATTAATAACAGAGTTATTCTCTGTTTAGTTTATTTAAGATAGGAATCTTGAACACCATCTGGTGTTCAATTCTGTCAGGGTGTCCATTCCCTTCTCTGGGGTAATTCACATCAAAATCCTAGCCCCACCATGCAGTCTCCACTGCAGACAGATCTGTTACTACTTGGATATGGTTTTCATAAGCAAGTATATCGCGTTTCTGAATTTATTACTGATAGGTCCAAGGATCTATTGCTTCTCATCTAAAAATTTTAATTAGTTACTTAGTACTTCAGTTGCCTTGAACCAAAACTATCTACCATTAAAGTTGTCTTTTAAGCTTTTAAATACAAAAAACAAAAAGTTATGACATTTGTTAAGCAAATGACATTAGAATATGAATTATGTTAATTCCAACTTGATTCTCTGGCCCTATAAATGTCAAATCTAAATTTTTATGAAAAAAATCTTTTTATGTAAAGTAAGCATTGTGTTGATTTTAGGCCTATTTAGTTTATGAACATCAAATTTCGAAGAAAGGATACACCCCCAGAATTCCAGGATGTAGTCACATGGGCGGCCTGGCTTTACTACATCGATCAGATGACACAGATTGATGTTGCCAAGGTTCTAGGAGTTTCAAGAGCTTCGGTTGTAAATTATCTTCAGGAGGCCCGTGATCGTGGGCTTGTATCAATTCAGTTCGACCAAAAATCAATTTCAGAAACTGTTATTTCCAAATCAATAATAGCGAAATATGGACTGGCTAGCTGTGTCGTCATCCCAAAAGCAGTTGGGCAAGCCAATCTTGCTGAGCGGCTCGGAGTTGCTGCTGCAAGGGTTTTACATGGAATGTTGAATTCGAATGATGTGATAGCATTAGCTTGGGGAAAAACAGTGCTTGCCGCTGCGCAATCTATTCCACACAGCGAGTTGGAAAACCTGACAGTGGTTCAAGTAGTGGGGAGTTTTCATTCGACTGTAGAGTTCTCTCCGGAGTTTTGCACATCCATACTCGCCAATCGCCTGAACGCCCGCTGCATGAATTTCCTCGCACCAGCAATACTTACATCTAAGCAACTCAGGGATGATTTGCTTAAAGAAGAAGTACTGATTAACCAATTTAATGCGATCAAATCAGCAAGAGTGATCGTTTTTGGAATTGGAGAACTCGAACCTGAGAGTACTGTTGTAAGTACGGGGTTTCTAAAGGAATCAGCAATAAAGAATTATCTAGAGAAAGGTGCCATTGGAACAATCTTGGGGAGAATGATTGACCAAAATGGGCAACAGATCTATACAGAAATCGATGATCGAATGATTGGTGTGACGCTTGATGAGATCAAAGACATCCCTTGCCGCTTAGCTGTGGCCGGGGGTCCTCAAAAAGTGGAAGTTGTAAGGGCGACTCTCAAAGGAAAATATCCTACCCACTTAGTTACTGACTACGAAACTGCAAAGGCTTTATTGTGAGTTTCGTTTTGAAGAGAAAGCTTGAGTGAAAATGAAGCAGAGATTTGTTTTGGGAATAGACAGTTCCACACAATCTACCAAAGTAATTGTCTGGGATGAGTGGGGCCAGCCAGTTTCTGAGGGAAGGGCTCCAATTAGTATGAAAATGCCCCACCCCGGCCACGTGGAACAGGATCCTGCTGAATGGTGGAGTTCCTTGAAAACATCTCTTCGCCAAGCACTCAGTAAGGTTAATACCAAAGACATTCAAGGTGTTGCCATTTCCAACCAACGTGAAACTGTAGCGTTTTTAGATGTGAAGGGTAGCAGCCTCCATGATGCCATGCTGTGGTTGGATCAGAGAGCAAGCCAAGAGGTTCAAGAGCTTAAGGAGATATTAGGAAGTGAGACAATCCATCAGATTACTGGCAAACCTGTAGACACAGCGCCTGTACTCTACCGACTACGCTGGTTGAACAAAAACAAGCCCCAAATACTTGCCAAAACTCATCGAATCCTCGACGTTCAGGGCTATCTGGTTTATCGCTTGACAGGCACTGCCAAAACCTCATGGACAAGTGGTGATCCTTTTGGGACCTTTGACATTGAGCAGAAACGTTGGTCAAGCACTCTACTCGATCAGGTTGGGGTAAGTACGAATCAGTTTCCTGAAGCGCTATGCCCTGGGGAAAAATTAGGTGTCATCTCAAAAGAAATCACCGCAGAATTCAATCTACCAGAAAAATTGAAGATTTTTGGTGGGGGTGGAGATGGACAATGTGCGGGCCTAGGAGTCAATGCGATTGCAGGGGGCAGGGCCTATCTCAACCTAGGAACTGCAATCATTGCAGGAGCTTCCTCCAAAGAACTTCACTTAAGTAATTTTTGGAGGACACTAATTTCCCCGACAGGCCAGGGTTATTTTCTCGAAGCAGTCCAACGAGCTGGGGCCTTCTTTGTTAACTGGTTTCTTGAATGCCTCGGCAGTAGTGAACGCACACCAGAGACGTTTAATAGATTAGAAGCGCAGGCATCCAATATTGATATAGGTTCTGAGGGTGTCCTTGTTCAAACCCATCTTTCTGGATGCATGGATCCTCATTGGGACCCTGAAGCATCTGGGGCATTTTTAGGTCTGAGAACACATCACACCCAGGCACACCTCTACAGAGCATCACTAGAAGCACTGACTCTTGAATCAGCTAGAGCGATGCAGAAGATGGCATGTGAGGGTGTTAAACTCAATAAGATAAATGTAATCGGTGGTGGTGCCCAAAGCCCGGTTTGGATGAAAATGATCGCAGATTCAACACAACTCCCTGTTCAAAGAAGCCTCTCCAATGAAGCTTCTGCCTTGGGGGCCGGAATTTCTGCTGCTGTAGGTACAGGTTGGTTTGCAAGTTTTGAAGAGGCAGCAGCTGCAATGACAAATGAGGCAGAGCTAATAGAGCCTGATCCGAAGTTTGCTGAGAAATGGCAGGACTTGTCAATGAGACAATCGCAAATCTATACGATGACAAAAACATTTTAGACTTACTATATAGTAAGTCTAAATAATCTTTGTGTGGATTGAGATGTCCACACATTGCGCCAAAGAATCAGAGGATTCTTTGGATTCCTAAGTCCAAAAACCCTTTTGGGGAGATTGATTATGAGTGACAAAGCAAAGAGCCTGTTCGAAGCCTACGCTGCTGGCAAAATGAGTCGGCGTGAATTGTTGACCAAGACCGCACAATTGGGTGTAGCCTTTGGCGCAGCAAACCTAATGTTAAACAAAGTCTCCACAGATCTGCTAGCTGCCGATTTCAATTGGAAAGCTCACCAAGGGAAAAGCTTGAAGCTCCTTTTGAATAAGCACCCTTACGTAGATGCGATGATTGCAAACCTGGAAAATTTCAAAAGTTTGACAGGTATGAGCATCACATATGATGTGTTTCCAGAAGATGTGTATTTCGACAAGGTCACGGCCGCGCTATCTTCCAGATCAAGTGAGTATGATGCCTTCATGACAGGTGCTTACATGACATGGACTTACGGTCCAGCTGGTTGGATTGAGGATCTAAATGCTTGGATCAAGGATTCATCTAAGACAGCGCCAAACTATAACTGGGAAGACATGCTACCAGGATTGAGAGCGTCAACGGCTTGGAATGGAGTCCCTGGAGGTGAGCTAGGTTCAGCAGATGCCAAACAATGGTGTTTGCCTTGGGGATACGAATTAAACAACGTTGCCTACAACCGCAACATGTTCAAAAAAGCAGGTGTTGAGCCGCCCAAGAACATGGAAGACATGGTGAACGTGGCAGCGAAGCTTCAAAGAGACCTAGGTGGACCCTACGGAATTGGGGTTCGTGGTTCACGTTCTTGGGCTACCATTCACCCAGGTTTCCTCTCCGCTTACGCAAACTACGGCCAGAAAGACTTCACTGTCAGTGGTACCAAGCTGAAAGCGGCGATGAATACTAAGGCTTCCAAAGATTTCCATGAGCTTTGGGTCAAGATGATTCAGGATTCTGGAGCAAAAAACTGGTCAACACATACATGGTATCAAGTTGGAACCGACCTTGGTGCTGGAGCTTCGGCCATGATTTTTGATGCTGATATTCTTGGATATTTCATGAATGGAGGCGACAACAAGGAAGCTGGTAATATTGGTTACGCTCCCTTTGCTGCTAATCCAAATGCTTCTGCTCCAACTCCAAACGTATGGATTTGGTCTTTGGCAATGTCTAGTTTCTCAAAGCAGAAAGATGCCGCCTGGTACTTTATTCAGTGGGCTTCGTCTGGAGATCATGGAATGTTCGGGGCGAGAAAGATGGACTTCGTGAACCCTGTGCGTCAGTCCGTATGGGACGATTCCGAGTTCAGAAGCCGCATCAATGAGTCTTACCCTGGTTATCTCAACCAGCATGACTTGTCAGCTCCAGGAGCAAAAATCTACTTCACAGCTCAGCCGCTGTTCTTTGACCTTACAACACAATGGGCAGAGACTCTCCAAAAGATGGTCGCTAAATCTGTCCCAGTCGATGAAGGTCTGGATCAATTAGCTTCCAACATCGATCGACAGTTGCGAGATGCAGGTTTAGGTTAATTCTATTAGGAGCTTATTGCTTAATAGCTTCTATTGATTAGGTGGTGCTCTGGAAACAGGGCACCAAATTTTAAATCTATTGGTCCTCGTCGAAGGGAAACATGTCCTCGACAAGTTCAGCGCTTGTTGCTCCAAAAAGTGGGCGCTTACGGAAAAAGATTTTACCTTATCTGCTCAGCTTACCCGCACTATTGGTCTGCATTGGGATTTTGATCCCATTTTTTACCGCAGTATATTATTCAATGATGCGATTCAGGTTGAACCTACCTTATCTGAAGGGGTTCATCTGGTTTGACAACTACATCAATTTTCTTTCAGATCCAGCGTTCTGGAACACTGTTCAAATTTCTCTAGTTTATGCCTTCTTAACTGTTGGCCTAGAACTGCTCCTCGGACTTGGTATAGCGGTTCTGCTTCAACAGCCTAGTAAATTCAATAACATTGTTTCAGTTCTTCTGCTTCTTCCATTGATGACTGCACCAGCTTTAGCGTCGTTAATGTGGAAATTGATGACCAATCCAAATTTTGGGATACTAAGTTATCTCGTTAGTTTACTAGGATTCAGTGATTTTAAATGGGCCTCAGATCCCTCTACGGCGTTATTGACAGTTGTGTTGGTAGATATTTGGGTTTACACCCCATTCATCATGATTCTTCTGCTTGCTGGCTTACGTTCCCTGCCAAAACAGCCATTTGAGGCTGCAGCATTGGACGGAGTCCCTCAAAGTTTCATCTTCTTCCGCATTACCCTTCCAATGCTGATGCCATATCTTTTGACAGCGACACTCTTCCGATTACTCGAATCCATTCAACAGTTTGATATTATCTATTCGATGACTCAGGGTGGACCAGGAGATCAACTAATGGTTTTTCAAGTCCAAGCATACTTAGAATTCTTCCAGTACACTAATGTTGGCCGTTCGACAGCCTTATTGATGGTCTTGTGGGCCATCACTTTTGCGCTTTCAAATGTTTTCATCAAACACTGGCTCCGCTTGCGAGAGCGAACCCATGGCAATGGATAGGAGTCGAAAATGAACCAACTTTCCAAACCACAGAGAGTATTTCGAGGGTTCCTCTTGGGTCTTGTAATCCTCTTTTTCATGTTCCCGATATTCTGGATCTTCTTGATGTCATTTCAGACTAATGAACAGATCCTGAGAATTCCTCCATCAATTTTCTTCGAACCAACACTTATCAACTACCAAGCGCTGATCACTGGGAGGCTTGAAACACAAGCGGGTAATCTTGATATCGCCTTCATGGAAAATCTCTGGAATAGTGTATTTTTATCGTCGTCAGCAGTTCTGCTTTCACTTGTCCTCGGAGTTCCAGCAGCTTATGCCTTTGCACGCTACCGCTTTAGGCTAGGCGAAGACATCGCGTTTACAATTCTCTCTTTTCGCTTTGCGCCCCCATTGTTGGTATTGCTGCCACTAACCTTGTATTTCGAGGACATTGGTTTATCTAACACCTACACTGGATTGATCTGGGTCTATCAGTTGATCTCGTTACCATTAATTCTTTGGATTGTACGTGGATATTTTGAGGATATTAGCCCGGATATTGAGAGCGCATATAGACTAGCTGGACATTCTTGGTTAAAGACATTTTTGAAAATTTCGATTCCCTTGGCTCGTCCTGGAATTGCTGCTGCGGGATTACTGTCCTTCATCTTTGCTTGGAACAATTTTGTTTTCGCTCTCGTTCTAGCTTCTGCTGATAAACAACCTGTAACAGTTGGAGCTTTGGCATTTGTAACTGCTTCGGGGATTCAGTACGGACAGATCGCTTCGGGGATTGTTTTATCGGTAACTCCCACCTTGTTATTGGCCTTGTACGCTCAACGATATTTGGTGGAAGGCCTATCTCTGGGGGCGGTAAAAGGTTAATCATGACAACATTGCAATTAGATCGAGTTACTAAGAAATTCAAAGCGGATGTAGTTCTTGATGAAGTTTCCTTTGAAGCAAAGGCAGGAGAGACAGTTGTAATATTTGGACCCTCTGGAAGCGGAAAAACAGTCTTATTGAGAGTTATCGCAGGAGTTCACGAACCCGAGGAAGGCAAAGTACTGCTTCAAGGTCATGATATGACAGATGTTGCTCCAGAACATCGTGATGTTGGTATGGCGTTTCAAAACTTTGCGCTCTTTCCACACTTTTCGGCCAGAGAAAATATCGCTAGTCCCTTAACTGCTTTGGGAAAAAGTGAATCTCAAATTGAAGAACAAGTTCATTCAATTGCACAACTTCTCAAAATCGAACATGTTCTGGAACACCTGCCAAGAGCACTTTCAAACGGTCAAAAGCAAAGGACCGCACTAGCTAGAGCATTGGTCGCAGCCCCCAAGACTGTACTTTTGGATGATCCATTGAGAAACGTGGACGCTAAGCTACGGTTTGAGATGCGTCTAGAATTGCCTCGTCTGCTTAGAAGATTCGGTTCAACTGTTCTTTATGTAACTCAGGATTATCGAGAGGCGATGGCACTTGCAGACAGAATTGCTGTGTTGTTAGGAGGGGAAATAGCCCAATTTGATACACCTGAATCAATTTATCTTCGACCGGATTCAATTGAGGTTGCAAAGCTCTTTGGAGAACCAGCCATCAACATTTTACGTGGTAAAGTTAATGAGCAGGCAAATAGAGTATCCGTTAACCAAAACCAGTTCATCATGCCCAAAGGATTTCACAACAAGGCGGGGAAATTCTGTGAAATCGGTATTCGACCTGAATCGATTAAGTTATTTCGAGAAAAACGTGTTGGAGCAATTTCTTACGAAGTGATCACAATTACTCCGCTCAATGAACGATCAGTTGTCCTTTTAAGAAGTCAGGAAGGCTTGGAACTATTAGCTACCTATCCAGCAGAAGAACAGACCGCGAAGATTGGAGATGCCTTTTGGGGAATGGTAGTGCCTGAGGATCTGTTGCTCTTCGAAATAGAAACTGGTCAACGATGTTTATCCGAGCGAAATTAAAAATTTTTATTCCAGTTAGTTGGAGCTTTTCGTGACTGAAGTCCAGTTGAGTCTCAACTCCGTTGACAAGACTTACTACGGTAAAAAGATTGAGACAGCAGTTCGAGCTGTGAAAAATCTTTCTCTACAGATCAAGAAAGGTGAAATCGTTGCTCTCCTAGGTTCATCTGGATGTGGAAAGACCTCAACATTGCGGATGATTGCAGGATTTGAAGATGTGACAGGGGGAACCATTCAACTCTCTAATCGTGACATCCACGACTTGCCACCAGCTAAAAGAAACGTAGCAATGGCTTTTGAGGGTTATTCTTTATACCCACCACTGACTGTAAGAGACAACATAGCTTTTGCCCTGAAGGCTGAGCGTATCTCTCGGTCAGAATCCGACTCTAAGGTCATAGAGATGGCAAAATTTCTAGAGATCGAAGAGATTTTAGACAGATACCCCTCCTCGATTTCTGCAGGCCAGCAGCAGCGTGCTAGTCTGGCAAGAGCTTTGGTTCGTAAAGCCGATTTGTATCTACTAGATGAACCTATGGGGCAACTCGAACCACAGCTTCGTTCAGTTTTGCGAGTTCGTCTGAAGCAGTACCTGCAAGTACATCAGATGACAACGGTACTAGTTACTCATGACCAAACGGAGGCCAATGCCCTTGCTGACCGCATTGCTGTAATGGAAGATGGCGAACTACAACAGTTTGAAACACCAACTCAGCTCAAGCATAAACCCGCAAACATTTACGTTGGAACTTTCATCGGGGAACCGCCGATGAACACATTTGCCGCTGAGGTGAAGCCGACCGGTAAGGGTTTTCAGTTTCGATTAGAAGAGACAGGGGAAATCCTTGATTATCAAGCTGTTGATTTTCAGCAGTCCTTGCACGACCAATTGATTAAACACAAAAGAATCGTACTCGGTCTTAGACCACATGCCGTTAAATTGGGAAAGGGAGCTTTGATGGCACAGGTAATTTCCAATCAATGGCTTGGGGATCAATCTCACATTGCAGCAGAATTTGCGAATAAGATCATAGTCGCGGTTTCTCACCAAAGAGAATCCTTCAAGTTGGATGAGAAGGTTCCTTTCCAATTGGAGGCTTCGGATCTTCACTTCTTTAATGCTGAAAACGGAAACGCAATAGCCCACGGTTTGGAGATATAATTATGGATCTTCTTCTGGGAATTGACGCTGGGACTTCTGTAATTAAGGTTGTTGCCTTCGATCTAAAGGGCAACCAAATTGCGGTAGCAGCTAAAGCAAATCACTATGAAATTCTCTCAAACGGTGGGGTTGAGCAGGAACTTGATCGAACTTGGACAGACACCTTGGAAGTCATCCGCAAGATCCTAGAAAAACTGGATGGGCATCAAATCGTTGGTATTGCAGTGACCGGTCAAGGTTCAGGGACTTGGTTGATTGATGACAATGGAAGCCCCGTTGGACGAGGCTGGTTATGGCTTGATGCGAGGGCTGCAGACTTGGTCGAAAACTACGGTGAGTCCTCCAACGCTAGAAGACGGTTTGAGTTGACAGGTACTGGTCTAGCTGCCTGTGATCAAGGCCCTCAATTGCTGTGGATGAAAAAATACCAACCAGAGATTCTTCAAGCAAGTTCGACAGTTTTCCATTGCAAGGATTGGCTTTATTTTAATCTGACTGGTGTCCGAGCTACCGATCCCACAGAGAGCGTCTTCAGTTGTGGCGATTTTCGAGAACGAGATTTTTCCGATGAAGTTATCGAACTGCTTGGACTGGCTGAACAGAAAGCTTTGTTTCCCAAGGTTGTAGACGGAACCAAAATCTCCCACCTACTTTCAGAAAATGTAGCTAAGCTTTGTGGCCTTCAATCAGGTATCCCAGTTGTTTTGGGATATGTCGACGTAATCTGTACAGCTCTCGGATCTGGCCTCTATGACCCAGGCAATCAAACAGGATGTACAATCATTGGTTCAACAGGCATGCACATGCGCTATGTCGATTCTGTTGATGAGATCAAACTCAATCAGGAATCAACCGGCTACACAATGGTTTTTCCTGTTGATGGGACTTACAGTCAAATGCAGTCAAATATGGCTGCTACGCTGAACATTGATTGGATGTTAGACTTAGCAATTGATGTTTTGAAATTCCAGGGCATCAAAAAGAATCGCTCGGATCTTCTTAAAGATTTGGATCAACACATCCTTGATGCATCACCGGCAGAGTTTCTTTACCATCCCTACATATCTCAATCTGGCGAAAGAGGACCTTTCATCAATGCGAATGCAAGTGCCAGTTTCATTGGGCTTTCTTCGAAGCACGGCTATTTTGATCTGTTGCGAGGAGTCTATGAAGGACTTTCTTTCGCAGCAAGGGACTGTTACGAGGCTGCGGGTGGAGTGCCTGCTGAAGTTCGACTCTCAGGCGGGGCCGCTCGCAGCAAAGCACTAAGAAAGATCATGGGATCTGTCTTAAAGACTCGTTTTCGAACCGCTGAAAGAGGAGAAGCAGGAGCTTCGGGAGTAGCTATGATGGCTGCGGTTAGTTTGGGAATTTACCCTAATATGGCCGCATGCGTAAAAGATTGGGTTTATCCATATCTGAGCGAAGCTGAAGAATATGATGCCTCACAAGGGCAAATTTATGATTCACTTTATCCTAAGTACGTTGAAGCACGCCAAGCTTATCTGCCGCTTTGGGAATTATTAAAACATTAAGGAGAATTGATTGAAACCTAGAAAGATTGCCATCATCGGTGATCGGTTCATGAAGACTGAGATCTTTAGGGGACACCTCGAAAAAACTTGCGGCAACAATCACCTCTTTAAGGAATTGGAGTTGCCTTGGCCCGATGAACCGATGGAGCACGGGTACGAAAAACCTGGGATGGCAGGCCTTAAAGAATACATGGGTGATCCCGATGAAATCGTCAGATTCGTTGGTGATTCAGAAATTGTTGTGGACCATCTTGCCCCTTTCTCAGCAGAGATGTTTGACAGACTGAAGAACCTTCGTCTCATCGCTGTCTCTCGTGGGGGTCCAGTAAATATTGATATGAAAGCTGCTAGTAAGTGCAATGTCAAAGTGGTCAATGTGCCAGGCAGGAATGCGAGTGCTGTTGCAGAGTTCACGATTGGGGCAATCTTAGCTGAAACAAGGCTGATCCGCTTGGGCCATGAATCTCTGCGAAAAGGGAACTGGCGTGGTGATCTTTATCGCGCTGACGTCACCGGTAGAGAACTCTCACAGATGACAGTTGGATTGATTGGTTATGGTCATATAGGGACAAGGGTAGTGAAACTCTTGGAGCCTTTTGGATGTCAGATACTCGTCTGTGATCCATATGTCGAGTTGAGTGTGGACGACAAAGAGAATGGTGTGCAACAGGTTGATTTAAATTATTTGCTAAAGAAATCGGATGTCGTCAGTTTGCACTCAAGAGTGACAAAAGAAACCACTGGTTTCATCAATCGAGAAGCCGTCCAGAAAATGAAGAAAGGCGCTTACTTCATCAATACGGCTCGTGGTCCGATGGTGGATTACCAGGCTTTAACTGATGCACTTACTAGTGGTCATCTTCGGGGAGCTATGCTGGAAACTTTTGGAGTAGAACCAGTTCCTCCAGATTGGCCCTTGCTAAAACTTGATAACGTAACAGTGACACCTCATATCGCTGGCGCTTCCCTACGCACAGTAGAGTATGCTGCTGAACAGGCTGCAGAAGAAGTTCAACGGCATCTTTCCGGTAAATCCCCTCTAAATCCTTGCTGACTCGATAATGAAAGACATTGGTTTTTATGATTTATTAGTCGTTGGCGGAGGTGTCAATGGTGCTGGTGGGACCCGCGATGCTGCTGGTCGGGGATTAAAGGTTGCCCTTTGCGAAAAAGGTGACCTTGGCGAGGGAACGAGTTCTAGATCAGGCAAGTTAATTCATGGTGGGCTTCGCTACTTAGAATATTATGAATTTCGGTTGGTTCGTGAAGCACTTATTGAGCGAGAGGTGTTGCTGCGGAATGCGCCGCATGTTGTCTGGCCAATGCGTTTTGTGTTGCCACACTCCCCAGAGCAAAGACCAGCTTGGTTAATTCGATTGGGGTTATTCCTCTACGATAACCTTGGTGGAAGAGAGAAATTAGCCTCAACCAGGATGTTGAGACTTCATCAAGCTCCTGAGGGGGAATGCATCAAACAAGATTATCGGATTGCTTTTGAGTACTCGGACTGCTGGGTAGATGACGCAAGACTTGTTGTTTTGAACGCGCTCGATGCAAAGGAGCGAGGTGCGTCTATCTTGACCAGGACCAAATTTGTAGGAGCTGAGCGTAAAGCAGATCATTGGCAAGTAAAGCTTCAAAACACAATTTCTGGAGAGAAATATCAATTAACCACCAAGGCAATTTTAAATACCGCAGGACCTTGGGTTAGGGACGTCATCCAAAATGTCCAGCAGCTTATAACGAAAAGAAATA
>Ga0163179_10002313_pt1 | contig 13354 bp, 7 predicted proteins | sample AtlANTMetagenome_FD_109643 | JGI IMG/M metagenome (GOLD analysis project Ga0163179, IMG submission 109643) | Marine eukaryotic phytoplankton communities from the Atlantic Ocean - Atlantic ANT 2 Metagenome | ecosystem: Environmental > Aquatic > Marine > Oceanic | place: North Atlantic Ocean...
AACAACTGTTTTAGCTTGCATTGGTGCTACATCATTCAATCCATTCGCATCAAACCATGGTGCTTCTTCCCAATCAAAACCTTCACCGAATGTATTGTCAGGTGACATGACATACCAATGACACTTTGCATCAGGTATATCTACAGCACACACTGCCCAATCGTCTGCCCACTGTGGTACTTGAACGTACATCACAGGTAGATGATTAGCAAACAAAGAAATAATAAAAGAAAATAAAATCATAATCCGTTCCAGAATGTATCTGTTGGTGTTGCCATGTTTCTTGAGATGAAGTACAAACCTATGTTACATAAGAACCAATAGATGTTAACCATCCATGCCTGTCTGAAACAATACTTCCTGTTGATCTCTACGATGTACTGATTTCTCTCGTTCATTGACTTATCAACAGACAAAGGTCTTACTTTTAACCATTGCTCTAGTAAGAATGAGATAACAGTACCTATTGCAAAGATATAAAACAACAGGTTTAATAAACCTGCCATTGAAAATAGAAATGAGATCATTTTTGTACTACCCCTGCTAAAGTTTTAATATATGCGTCCACTGTATCTTTATATTGATCAACTACACCTGGTAAGGGAGCACACATGTTCAATACATTATCGTAACCAATTAAAAATGATGTATCAGCTGAAAAAATCTTCCATGGTGTGAATAATAGACCAACTTGATTATTTTTCATAGGTCCTGATTTAGTTAATACAAATGGATATATTATATTATAACATACTTTTCGTTCTTGCTCATTAATAGTTTCAATATGATCTTTTACGTTAGCAATCACCTCTTCTCCTGTTGGCAATGTGAGAATGAGAATATTTAATTGTTCAGTCATAATTTAGTTAAACGTTGTTTTCTTTAATTTGTGCTAATAGTCTGTCTAAGTCCTCTTGAGTCTTCACAGCATCATCTAATCCTTTAAGAGCTGCAGGTGCCCAAATAACGTCAGGGTTCTTAAGTTTATAGTTAGATGCAATTGTTAGTATGATTCTTCTAGCATACTCTGAATATGTGTTTGTTTCAAACCTTCCGAATTGATCTTCTGTTTCTAAGTACACCTTACCTTCATTAACTTTATTGTTTTCTACATCTACTATAGTCATCCATTTAGTATACATGGTCGGATTGTAAGGAAATAAAACATCGTCAGCTTCTTTACCATCATAGTCTTGTGGTAATGATCTCAACTTAGTTCTATACTTAGTCCACATTGCTTTTGTGTCTGCATCAATAGCAGCATCAGGCATCTGTGTCCAGTCACAATCTGCTAGTAGATAGTTTCTAATCATTCTAATACCTTCCCAAGATACTTTATTCCATCTACCATACTCATTGTATAGTTTTTCTTGAATAATCTCCTGTTCTGTGTCCTGATACTCAAAGTATTTCTCTTTGAGACTTTCAGCAATCTGTGATACTTCTGCTTCGGTTGGTTCTACCCATTGATATGTCTGCCATCTTCTAGCTTTTGTAGCACGATCATAGATATACTTTTTCTTCTCAATACCATATGACCCATCACTGAAGTAATTTAAGTGCATCAAACGGTCTCTATCTGATGTCCAAAATGGATACAAAACGTTTTGGATATTGGCATTCCAATAATCCTCCTCAATGTATTGAGTCTTTCCATCAACTATAATCATTCTTTCTAGTGCATTAACTTGCACTATTACACGTATGTCTGCCATGTGATTAAGGAATTTTAATGAACCAGCCTGTTGCAATATATTTATCATGGGTAAAGACTGTGTTTCCACGATGCACATGTGTCATACCTGCTGGCCAGATCAATAATGTACCTGTTTGTGGTTTATATCTCCTCTTCTGATACAAGAATTCTGTCTCTGCTTCACCATCTGGCATATCATTTAAGTACACCATCCATGCTAACTCTCTGTTTGCTGCTCTAAAACTAGAGTTTTCATAATGCCAAGTATGATAACCACCTCCAACTGGAGTCTTTTGTACCTTCAAACCAACTGATGCTAGTTTAACTTTATTGATGTGATCGTACTCTTGCTTGTAGTTCTCAAATGCAGAATTCAGATATTTATAGAAATGTGTAGATGTTCCCATATCAATATCATCATACATCATACTAACATCATGACGTGCTAGTTTCTTCTGTGGCATTTGTTCACTGCCATATTGTAATATGTAATCTGGATTTATTTTGATTTGATTCTCAAAATTAGATATAATAGTATTACATATCTCATGATGTACAAGTCTTTTATATACACCAATAAAATCTTCAAACTTTCCTTCTAATCTATCAGGATCAATGATCAATCCACTCTCACTCGCTTGTAACATTAATAAGCTCTGATCATATACTTAACTAAATGATACCTTGTTAACAGCGGAATGTCAATGTTCGGTTGTAATGTAGAGTCAACACTTAATTTAACAGCAGACGATAGAGTAAATGTCCCTTCATTTACATCAAGACCAGCACTGTTAAGTGGATCTCCTTGTGGTTCAATACGTTCGGTAACAAACTCAATTCCTAAATCAGCTTTAGCAGACGGATATGTTGTAACAGTTGATTCTACCTCATTATGAACAAATGCAACATAGTCAATACCAAAGTTATCATTATCAGGATTTCCAGCACCAGATCTTGTTTGCCTTACTTCTAATACTAAATTATTAACTCTCATATTTGTAGGTAAAGGAACATCAACTATTTCCCAAGTTGTAGGACCATTAGAAGAAGATATTGTACCAATTTTTACAAAACTAGTCGCATTATCATTACTACCAAATAATTCTAATGGTTCATTTGGTGTTTCTCCACCATTGCTACCATTACCACGAATAACTCTTATTTTAACTGTATTAATTTCTGATGATTTTGAGTTAGAAACAGTGGCATCAATTGCAACTGATCTTGCCCATCGTATAGCCTCATTTCCAAAAAATCTGAGATATTTTTCACCATCAACAGAAGCAAAACCACCATTTACTCCAGATCCAGTTCCAGACTGAACATAGTCAACGGATGTACTTGCACTATTAATCAATCCAGAAGTAACTGAGGTTGTTGTTCCACCAGAAACAAACTCTGATACTTGATATGAAACATTACCCATACCAACATCACCACTAGCATTACCAGGTTGTCCAACAACTAAAGTTCCAGCGTTAATATCAGTAGCATCAAAATTGAAATAAAAATATGAACCTGATCCACCTCCACCTCCACCAGAACCATAAAATGTTTGGTTTTCTGTAGCAGTGAAGTCAACAGATCCATCACTACCATCTATTTGTTGTCCTAAACCTGCAACAGCACCATTAGTAGCATCTCCTGCTGAGATTAATGAACATGTACCACCTGTGCCAGATCCTTTAAATGCACTTTGTCCTCTAGTAGCACCATAACCGTCTCTACGTGCGTTAGAACCGTTTCCAGCACCTCCACCGCCACCAATACCACTACCACTACCGACGCCACCGCCACCTCCTCCTCCGCCACCACCAGAGCAGACAGAGTTTTGTCCATTACCACCACTTCCAGAGAAAACAGAACTTATATTTTGAGCACCATCATTAGCACCAGGACCACCGTTCTGATCAGCACCTTGAGTGGTATCTCCAGCAGCACCACCACCTCCACCACCAGCAGCACCAGCAAGAATGTTTACAGTGGTACCAATAGCAGACGAAGCACCACCGCCACCGCCTCCTCCTCCACCAGTTCCATTACCACCAGTTCCACCAACAGAGAAACCAGTTTGTGATCCAGCACCACCAACTCTAGCAACACCTGTAGATCCACCACCACCAACATAGACTCTTAACGCTGCTGAAGTAGTACTAACATTTACAGTAATATTTTTACCGTTACCACCGTTACCTGCCCACCAACCTGTGCCACCATCACCAGTACCACCTGATCCACCGCCACCACCTTTGATGACTGCTTTTAAACTATCAAGTGGCCAGTTTTGTGGAATAGAATAAGTAAAGAAGTTAGCTCCTGTGTTTGGTGTCGTAAAACTTTGATTTACATTATTAGTTCCAGTATATAAAGTTCTAGCACCATCACCACCAGAACCTCCAACTAAAGATGTAGGTCCTCCTGTACCACCAAGAGTTGGAGATCCATCAGTTCCATCATTTCCACCATAATATACGCTAATGTTAATCGGTAATCCATTTACTGTATATTGACCTGTTGTAGTAACATTTGTTGCACCAGCTCCACCAGAGACAATCCTACACTGTCCGCCAGCACCACCGCCACCACCGCCAGGTAAGGTAGTAGTTGTAACTCCACCTGTACATGCTGTTCTAGAAGTAAACATGGTCGCACCAGTATCATTTCTTGTAGCAACAAATCCAATACCACCTGGATTATTTGCCCAACTATCATCACTATTACTAGCAAAATCATTTTTAACTCTACATTTCAACTGATTCCAACCAACAACAAGAGTATTTGCAGGAACAACCAAGGTTGCACTACTGGTATAAGGTACACCAGGTCCTGTAGTATTTGGTGGAGTAGCGTTACCTTGCTTCCAAGTACCATCAGGATTATATAAATCCATTTCAGAACTACCATCACAATGGAATTCAACATTAAAACCAGCAGCAGCAAGAGATGCATCTACTTCAATACCAACACCAGCTTCTATCCATTGTCCTACGTAAGGATCTGAACCTCCTACTGGAGCAACTCTATAAATTCCATATTGCAACAAGAAACTAGACCATACAGCAGCAGCACCAGAAGAAATATTAGATGCATCAACAGCAACCCAATCTCTTGTTTGTAATAGTTGTACATATGAATCACCACCAGCACCACCTTCTGAAACAATTTGTATTTGACTTCCGTTATAGTTAAACTCATAGTAAGTATCACCACCATTAGTACCAGCAACATCACTGGTAGCACCACCACCTCCAGCACCACCAAGAAATCCAGATACACCTGCGATTGGTGATTGCTCTACAGTTGGAGCTGGAACTGTGTAAGATCCAGCAACATTAGATTCTGTAATGGTTACAGTAGATGTTGAAGTTCCACCTGGTAATTGAACTGTTTTACCACCAATAGTGTAAGTATCATTAATATCATATACTGTATCATTTGGTTGTTGAATGACTGTTACTTGATCTGCTGGTAAATTTCCTGCAATTTTATATGCTAATTCTATTACAATATCTTGACCAGCACTACCATTTGTTGATGCAAATAATACTTGACCTGTTTTAGCTTTATATTTTGATGTTGCTAGGTAGAAATTATCGTCATCAATTTTAATTACATACCACTCTGTGTTCTGTGCAAACGCTACAGAAGTGCCATCTACATTAAATACACATTGAGTTGTTTGAGCATTTGACTTAACTCTAATTTTATATCCAGTGTTTAGATCATGACTAGCAATATTAAATCTTGTTCCTCCAGCCTCACCAATAATGTTTGTTGCAGTAAAAGTTACGTCTACTGTCTCACCAATACCGCCAATATTACCAAATGTAGATAAAGAAGGATCAGTAATAATATAATCAACCACACCATGACTATGAAATAAAGGTGTTCCTCCAGTTGGTAAAAAGAAACTAACTTGTCCTTGACTATCTTTGTAACTAGCAAGGTGTGAGTCAACAATTTGACCAGTTCCCTCAAATGCTCCTGCTTGAGGTGCTGTTGATGTCAAAACAGCGTGATCGTGCTCAGGAACTGATGTTAATAATTTTTCTTGTAGAGGACCTATTTGTAGAGTTACCTCACCTGTAAGATTTCCACCAACAAATTCTTGTACATTTGGATATCCAGTAATAACAATGTTTCCAATATCAAATAGTGCTTCTTGTTGTGTTTTAGAAAAGAACCATCTACCACCAGTCTGTCCAACAGTAGAGATAACATTACCTGATACAGGAGATCCACCACCACTGACACCACCACCAGCTCCAACTAATTTTCTAGCTTTATAATCAGGTACGTTAAATTTAATACCTGATGCTTGTCCAAAGTCTTCTGGGTCATATGTTCCACCAAGTCCACCATACTTGTCTTCAATAACTTCATATAAGAGTGGATAATCTTGTGCATCATATTCAGATCCATCACAATATAACCAACCTTCATACTGCATATCTGGTTCACTAGCAGTTGTAGAAGATGTATTAACAATTTCAACTCTTGCTGTTCCACTACTGCCTGGTTGAGAAATATAAACTACATCTCCATTAGAATAACCATAACCTTGCTTCTTAACAGTAACAAAATTCACACTACCATTTAAGTTTGCTGCAATACCAACAGTCAGTCCAAATCCAGTGCTTGATGCTACTCTAATTGTACCATTAGAACCTAGGTCAGTAATATTATAATATTTTCCTACACTAATATCTCCATTACTTCTAGTAAGTTTAATATTATTTGCGTCAACAACATCAACTAAGAATTTAAACCCTTTACTAATACTAACTCCACCAACACCATTTAATGCTAGTGTTGGTGATGCTGTAGCATCGTTGTTACCACCGCCACCAATTAATGTAACAACAGGAAATTGATATCCTGAACCACCATTAATAACATTAATTCCAGTCACTGTTCCTGTATTAGAGTCAAACTCTGCTTGAAATGTTCCAGCAACAGTAGGACCACTACCATTATCAGTTACTTGTACAACTGGCGGAGCTGTATAATTAGTGCCAGCATTGTCAACAGTAATAGAAAAAATAGATGCTCCTAATTTAGTCTGATTTGGAGCTTGATCTGTTGAAACAACTGTTAGTTGATCACCTTCAACAAAAGGATGATTAGGAATATTAACGTTATCTGTCCCCACTTCAAATGCTGTTCCTGCAGGAATATTAAAATCTATTGGAGTTGTAGGATAACCAGCGATTGTTCCTAAGTCAGTCACATATCCAGTACCACCACCAGCACCAGAAACAACTTGTCCTAAACCATTAGGATCTACTACACCATTATCTGTAACCTTATCATCCGTTGCTTTAAAAATAGGCACAATAGCACCGATTGGCATTGTAGAGTTGCCAAACGTTGATTTGTCTGTAAGAAAATTGGAACGTACGTTTCTTGACATTTTAGGTTTTAATTAAGTAATCTACCATGATGAAAGGAGAGATTAGATTATCAATCTTTGTATCAGTCTCTGGTTGAATAGAAATTGCAGCACTCATTCCATCAGTAGAAATAAATGTTTCTGGTATATCTATCTTATAATTAGTTAGTCCAGTTGTGTAATTAATAGTGTGAGTATGATTTGTAGGATCACTGTCATAATCAAATGCTTCAGTAGTCTCAATAATATTTGAAAGTTGAGGATATGCTACAGTATTATTATTACCAACATTGGTATCTACTGGCATAACATCATGTAAAGATTGTACGTGACTATATGCTGCACCATCAGTTAAGCTACCAAAAGATGTAGTAGAAACTCTAAGACTGATTCCTCCAGCACCAGTAGAAGGTGCACTACTAATATTTTTTCCTTGAACATCAGGAAAAGTTAGAACATCACCCGCTTGATAATTCTGACCAGCATCAATAATAGCTAAAATTTTATATCTTGTATTTGTTGCACTACCACCAGCACCTGGCCATGCTTCAGCACGAATCAGAACTCTAAATCCAGTTCCATTACCGCCGTTTAAATCAACCTCAGATGAACCAAAATCAGATAAACCAGTCCAGTTTGCAGCATATGTTGTATACGCCCATTGTCCAAGACCCTTACCATAGTAATCTGCTCCTGAATATGCAGGTAGAATATCAAGACTTTCATATAATTCAAAAGATTGTACAACACCACTAGGACCTACTGCTGCTTGAGGAATATCATCAAGATCAACACCAGGACCACCTAAAACATAATTTGGAGGAGAAAACCAAGTTGTTCCTGGACAAGCAAACTGTTGTCTAACGGTTATAAATCCAATTGAAAATGTTTGCCAACATTCACCCTCTGGAGTAGTATTATACGTTGCACCTTTTCCAGTAGGCACAAAACAACTGTTAATAAATCCACTACAACCTCCTTTACAAATACCATAATATTCAAAAGAAGCTGAAAGAAGACCACCACCAGCAATATAATTATTTTCATTCCATCTTACTGTTTGTCCATAATGTTTACATGCAGGTTGAGGTCCGTCAGGATCACCAGAATCTGTAGCATCATACCAATTTTCAGCACCAATTGTAGATGCGTTATTAAAATAATTTAATTCAAATACATCACTACCTTGACGTCTAAAAGTTCTACATCTTAATGTTGTAGTGTAATGCATATGTGGTAGGAAACCAGCCATAGAAACCACTTCTTCATCAGGTCTTCTAGGTCTGGTAAAACCAACATTACCTGTAAGGGTAACAGTTCTGGGAGGAACTCTAAACTGTCCTATCATATCAACAACTGCATTAGATCCCACATTTGATGAGACATTGACGCCAACACCAGATCTTTCAACAACTTGACCAGAAGCATTAGTGACTGTATTATCATTAATAACACCTTGATCAGATGCAGAACTAGCTCTGATAAATTTGGATCTTAAGTCTGGTACTTGAAATTGTGTATCTAATAGAGTTTGTCCTTCTTGTATAAATGCACAGTCAGAACCTGTTCCAAGAATTTCTGCTAATGCTGGATACACTGTTGAACTATAGACTCCACCATCACATCTTAAATAACCAGAAGGAAGAAGTTCAGCACTATTTCCTACGTTAGGATCGTTTACTTCCAACTCTTGAGGAAAAGCAATCAACGTTCCTGTTGTTGTTCCAATCTTTGTTCTTTCTTGATTTAAAAATGTTGCCATTTTAGTAAGCTCTGATAATCATTATCACAGTTTGTGATGGTGTTTGATTGTCCATAAGAATATTTAACGCATCTGGTATGTCAGAAACGTTAACTGTGTATGATTGTACGTTATTTACAGCAATATTTGGCGGAATTCTAAGACCACCAATGTTCATTGAGACATCAAAACTAAAGTGGTTATGTGATGATACTGTTGCATCAGTAAAATCTTCTCCAATAGAACTGAGGTTTGTTGGATATGTTGAACCAACATCTCCATTGTAATAATTTGGTCTACCAAAAATAGTAGCAGGTGGAGGAAATACACCAGTAACCTGTCTCATAGAGTGATCATAAGCACCAGAGTTTGTTGCTTGGTTGTAAGTATCAGAAAACGCTGCTGTGTATGCACCATGAGCAGGAATATTGCTTTGTTTATTTGCTGTTGGAATTCTGTCTTGTGTAAAAGTTTTTGCTTCGTTTGTTAATACTAGAGTATTTTCATCATAGTATGTCATATTACCAGATCCATTTGGCCAAGTATCATTAGTGTCAGTGTTTTGAATACCATTTAAGTTTGCAGACTCATAATCTCCACCAGAAATACCAGGAGTTGGTGCTTCAAATATTTGAACATATCTACCATCAGGGCGTGCTGTTGTGTATTGTCCTGAGTGTTTGTGACCTGGCGTATGGTCAATACCTAATTTTCTACCAATAGTATAATATGTCTTAGACCATGTAGGATCATTCAATGTAATGCCTTGAATTTTTCCTGCCATTGTGTCAATTGGATCCAATTGAAATGTTAGATCCGTATCAGCACTGTAGATAGTTGGAGGAGTAACGCCTGTACCATCGTCAGAGATTAAATCACCAATTACATCTTCAGCATCAGGTTGTCCAAACTGATACTTAGTTTGTTGTAAATATGGTTTCTCAATGTCAACCATTGACCTACCATTTAGATTAGGAACTCTAAAAGTGTCTCCTTCTTCATAGTCAGGAAAATTACCAACAATTGATGTGTCAGTAGGACCATATGTATTTCCAATCATAGATGCTAATAAAGGGAAATCATTAGCTTCAAATGATCTACCATCACAAACAATCCACCCCGTAGGTATATTGTTAGGAAGATTACCACTACTAGACTGTCCACTCCAAGGCATGATAGTGCCTACGGGAGCAGACTTCATAGTTTTTAGTCTGTTATAGAATGCCATTATAGTTCAGTTAACCACCAACCTTGATAGACAGCAGGGATAAAGTTATCACCATCTGTTTGCCCTACAAAAACAAGTCCGAAGGATGCATTTCTGTTTTGAACAACCAGTTCACCAGATCCATATGGTGTAGATAAACCACCCAATTTGGTTCCTGAAGTATCTCCCTGAAGTGCTACTGGTTCACCACCTACGATTGGAGCACGAATTACAAGTGAGTTGTTGTAAGTTAACGCTCCTGCAACTTCAGTAATTCTGATAACATCACCTGTCTCAGGATTATTTGGAAGTGTAAGTACAAGAGCACCAGTAGAAGGAGCTACCGCTACAATATAATTTATATTAACAGACAAAGTAGAAGTTGCGTTGACGAACTTAGTAATATGTCCGCCATTCTTATTCTTATATCCTTTGTAGCTGAATGCATCAATAGATCCATCTTGCATAATGGTAAAGCTGTTTGCACCATTAACACCTAGATTTTTAACATCCAGAATTGCTTGAGAGTTTGTTGGGTTAGTTCCAGCAATACCAGCAACCTCAAGTAAACGACCAACAAATGTGTCACCAAAATCAGTTTCAACTCTGAATGTTGGAGTATATGACTTATTAGTAAACTGAATAGCATCAGGATCCTCAACACACTTGGATGGGAATAGTCTCAAGTTACCACTGATGTCAGTAGCAGCGTTAATTTCAAGTGCTCCACCTTCAAAATGGTGTTCCTCGTTATTAAGTAACTTAAGGATAGGTACATTGTTATCTGTACCAGTTATTTCAAAGTTAGAACCGATGAACTTAACATCATCATATACATCTAATCTACCATGATGATAATCTTTCTTAACCAATATAGTACCACCATCATTGGTGATGCTGCTAGTTACAAAGAATACCTCATTATCAATTAATAACCAATATTCACGATCAAGGAAGAATGGAACAACATCACTATTTTTCAATCCAATTTCAACAGAATTAGATCCAGATCCAGCAATATCATCTGTTAGAACTGTAGTCTCCCTGAATAAAACCCTGAATACAGTTTCACCATCACTGTGTGTTGATGCTGTGCCAGGAACATATGATAAAGATCCAACACGAGTAACAGGTAAGTTACCAGCTGGTGCAACTCCACTAGACTGAGGAGTTCCACTAATCTGCATAATCTCTTCATTTCCGCCAGATCCAAATCCAACAAAGATGAAGTCTCCATTCTCAAAGTTAGTAATATCATCAACAGGAAGTGTTGTGGCATTATCTGCGATATTTGTAACAGTATTAACAAATGTAGTAGCAATGCCGTTGTCTACCTTAGGATCTTTAAGAACTGTGTAGACTGTTGTGCCAGCAGTGTGTCCAGCAACAGAAGTTCCATATTGAGATCTATTTGCTAATACAGTACCACTTGGGTTACCAATTACTGTGTCACCAGAACATCCGTCAACTGTAAAGATGTCACGAACTCTATCAGTAATTCTAAATTTCTCATCTTTAGTTGCACTAAATGTTACGCCAGTTGAACTACCAGACCCTGTAAATGAAACGTTAAGTGTGACTGAACTAACACCAATACTAACAATTTGAGGATCAGTTAATCTTACAGTTCCAGAATCTGATGGGAACTGGTTTTGTGCGAGTGTGACTGTGCCACCATTACCAGTAAGTTCAACATAATCACCAACTTCAAGTCCCTCTACTGAAGGGATAGATGTAATTGTATTAGTTGTAGCTACTGCACTACCAGTAAATGCCTGAGCTGATGCTGTCTTACATCCACCAACAAAGTTGAATGAACCATTAACAGTTAACTTACCGTTCTCTCCAGCAACACCATCGTTACCAATGATTGTTTCACCAGTTACACTGTCAACAGAGAAGAGAACATCACCATTTGGACATCCATTAAGAATCTCAAACTTCTTATTGACTATTGCTAGTGGTGTAAGAAGTTTAAATATTTCACCCTGATTGAAGTCTCCGTTACTATTAGTGTCCTCGCGAGAAACAATTACATAGTCTCTATCAACTGTTAATGTACCACCAAAGGTTGAGAGATAAACATTTTCTTGATTAGTTGCGTCTCTAGTTCCATCAATTGCCTGTTCAATCCATGTTGCATCAAATGCAATATTACATTTATAAACAGGAGTTCTGTTGACTGGATTTTCAGGATGATTGTCAATCTGAGGTGCAAACGTACCAAGTGGTTCCCTTTCAACAGTTAAGTAGTATGGAGAACTTCCTGCACCTGATAGACCGCCAACTGCAACACGAACGATTTCAGGTCTAGTTCCAGTTCCTACATCAACAGGAGCGTCAAGTAAAATATAGTCACCTTCAGCAAAGTAAGTGCCAGGATTGTTTAATAATGGTAAGTAATATTGCTTACCAGTTAGTGCTGGAAGATCAGCTCCTTCAGGACCTGCACCAGTCTTGATGTCTTGGAATGTTGAGTCACCCCAAGATGCAGAACCAGCAGTGTCAATTCTATTGAAGTTTGGATCAGAAGCTACAACTTCTAGAACATTAACAATATCAACATTTTGATTAAAGGTAGAAGGTCCTAATATACCAGATGTATGAGCAATAGGTGTTGTTCCTAATGATGCTCCAACACCAACAAAGGAGTAGGAAGAAGTACCACCACAGAGTTTAACACTACTGTTGAATGTAGTCTCACCATCAATTTCAAGACTGTTTCTAATAGTAGTTGTACCACCCTGACCAGCGATGTTAACTTCAGAAGCATTTAATGCAAAGTCAATAGTTTGTGTGTTACCAGAGAAGAAGCTAACAATACCTGCTTCAGTTGATAAGGTTACAATCTGCTCAGGATTAGTTCTATCTCCACCAAGTTGCTTGAATGAACCAAATGTTACATCACCTGCAAACTTAGCTCTCTTAACTTCAAAGTCAACATATGATAGAGACTCAAGTTGGTTGTATGCACCACCAATTTTTGTCTTGGATATTGCAGCACTTTGAGAAAGATTACCAATAAAGATATTAGCATGGTTAGCAGTGTTAGCGATGTATACAAACTGATCACCTGTTGACTTATCACCAACATATATCCATTGAGTAGAACTGGTATTGTAATCACCAATTCTGATAGTCTTAGAGTAACCACCAATATGTAAACCAGCAGTGTTATCACCACCAACAAATCCACTATCGTTGAACAAGTTGACTTGTCCAGTTGTTTGAGAAGTTCTTACCTCAGCAACAGTGCCATCATCACCATTAACTTCAATATCATGCTCAAACTTAGCATCATCTGTAAATCTAGATGTA
>Ga0163179_10002314_pt1 | contig 13349 bp, 13 predicted proteins | sample AtlANTMetagenome_FD_109643 | JGI IMG/M metagenome (GOLD analysis project Ga0163179, IMG submission 109643) | Marine eukaryotic phytoplankton communities from the Atlantic Ocean - Atlantic ANT 2 Metagenome | ecosystem: Environmental > Aquatic > Marine > Oceanic | place: North Atlantic Ocean...
AGTCGAGCATCTCGGAGACGCTCTCGCCCATACTATGAAGCGCACCGCCGCAGCACGGACAGGCCTCGTGCTGCGCGTCGATCACTACCTCTTCGCGCTCCAGATGATCGGGCAGCGGCACGCGGTGCGCACGCCGTCCGACCGCATCGGGATCGCCAGCGATGACCGGACGGTGCTCCTCGATGCGCGCGATATCGGCATCGAGGTCTTCCAGACCCAGCGCCAGCTGATCGGGATCGAGCCGCTCGGAGCGGCGCCCGAACTGCATGCGCTGGAGCTTTTTGATGATCGCCTGAAGGCGCTCGATCTCGTCATCGCGGGTCTCGACCAACGTTGCCATGTCGCGCACCAGCTGGTGCAGAAGACCGACATCGGACGGCAGATTGTCGAGTTCGAGCCGCATGGATTCTGCTACCACGAAGACCGCATTTTCTCAAGCTTTTCTGCCGGTTTTGCGCGGGTTTCCGGCAGCTTTTCAGCCCGCTTTTCGCGGCTTCCACTGCTGCTCCGGACGCCGCCAGTCGATCCCCTCGATCAGCATCGCCAGCTGCGCATGCGAGAGCGTCACGCTCTCACCCACCTGGTGCACGCTCGGCCACACAAAGCCGCCGTGCTCCATCCTTTTGGTGAACAGGCACAGCCCGCTCCCGTCCCAGAACAGGATCTTGATGATGCGCGCATTGCGCCCCCTGAACGCGAACAGGTGACCCGAGAAGCTGTCTTCCCTGAGCACTTCCTGCACCATGGTCGCCAGCCCATCGATCCCCTTGCGCATGTCGGTATGACCCAGCGCCAGATGCACCTTCGTACCTGCCGGAAGCAGCATCATCGTCCATCCTCCTCAACCCGCACCGTCACCAGACGCACCTTCTCGCTCGCTCCAAGCCCGAGCTGCGCGCGCCAGCGGAACAGCAGCGAAGCCGCGATCCCGTGCCGCCGCGCAACCTGCGAGACCGTCACATGAGGCTCGAGCGTCTGCATCGCGATCGCGCGCTTCTCGTCCTCGCTGAAGCTGCGGCGCTGCACCCGGTCCGCCTGTTCGGGCCCACGCAAAGCGCCGTCGGTCAACCCCGCATCGGCAACTTGCGGCAGATTATTAGGACTAAGCCCGTCCTTAGTCCTAGGACTAGCAGCGCTGCTTATTGGCGGCCTCGCGCTCGGATGCAGCCGCGCCCGCCAGTCGACCGGAACCTCCCGTTCGGCCAGCAGATCGCGCCAGCGCGCGAGGCTATGACGCGAGATTGCCAGCGCTGCCGCATACTCGCGTACCGTCATTCCGCTCCATTCGAGCGCCTCGACATGCATCGCCCAATACGCCTGCACTACACGGTTGCGGCGGTCGGTCGTCAGCTTGCCGCCCTTGCGGCGGCGCTTGCACCGACGCTCGGTCGCCCCGCGTTCGACCCGGATTTTGGCCGCTTTCCTGTCCGTCAGCACGTCGAGCCAGCGCACGAAAGTGGTCTCGGTGAGCTTGTGCACGCGGCAATATCTGCGCCGCGACAAGCCGCTGCGGCGCCACGCCTCGACATGCACCGACCACCACTCGCGCCGCGCCGGATTATCAAAATGGGAACGACCAGCCATGCAACCTCCGGCCACCAGGAGAACACCCGATGGACAAAAATTGCACCCCGGAATTCAGGTGCCGAAACCGGACGCTTACACAGCCAAATAAGATGGCGAGATAAAAGCAGCGCCGTCGGTCGGGCTGCAGGTGGTTGGTTTTTTTTAGTAATCTGCGATGGCACCCGGAACTGCCGTGCGGCGGTCTTTAGAAAATCCCGTTTCTTTTCAATCGAAATGGCGACAGCGCTTGATCGAATGTTGCTAAATGCAGTCACGACATGCCAGAAAGGGATTGTTCGAACTGGTCCGTACGGATGTGTGCAGATGCATCATGCTCGGGCAATCCCGCGTACCTGCGCACTGGCGTGAGATCGGCTGCCGCAGCGCACAAACGTCATATGGCGCAATCTTGCCCGGTCGAGCGATAATCGGTGTCGATGGCGGGCCTGACCTGCTCCCCCCCTCCATGTCCCTCAGGTTGGTCCGTCATCACCCTAAAGATGAAAGGATCTACTGGTATGCCGAAAGCAGAAACAAGGGATCAGCCTACCGAGCGGAAACATCAGTCCACGACTGAGCCGATCACGATGCGCGTGCCTGAAGCCTGTCGTTATCTCGGGATTGGTCGCAGTACCCTGTATGTGCTGATCGGAGAAAGCGAGATCGAGTTCATCAAGCTTGGCAGTTCGACGCTTGTCCTGACCGAGAGCCTAAGATCGCTTGTTGAGAGAAGGCGTCATCCAGCAAAAGATTCGAAAGCAGTTGGTGGTGAATGACCATGCATCCCGACCTCATCAAAGCCATCGCGCTCGCGGCGATCGTCGGGACGCCGAACCATACCAAGCGTCAGCTGGTCTCGACGGTTCGAGAGCGACGCGAATGCGTCGTGGAGTCCTTGGCGACGATCATCGTTGTCGAGCTTTCGCGGCGAACTTAGCTGGCAAATTGGCATTGGCTTTGCGCTCCAAAATCGGTCATTTAGAACCAGTCTCCTCGATCGCGAAACCCACCGTTTTTTGATCGCGGTTGGATCGCTGAGTATGTGACTTTTTGATCCGTCCGTTTCGGAGTGGCAAAGCCTTCAAAGCAGAAATTGTTGGCGGCCTATGCTTCCTACTCAGGCTGGCTCTAACCGTCTTGGATAAATGCGAAGCGTTGGGCCAGCTTCCCTAATGCGCGCCATCCGGAGCGATGAACGAAGCGATTCTGGTCTCACCTAAGTATCCCCCCAGCACCCCTCGATGCCTTCAAGCAAAGCAAGGATCCTGTCCTTGTCAGTATCAAGGTATTTCAACTGGCGCAGCAAGTAGCTGTACGCACAAGCCGCTAGCTCCCGCCGACCGACCATAAGCTTCTCTGACCACGCTCGGCACGCCCGAATGAATTCCGGCATTGGGCAGCCTATGAGGTACGCTTCTAGGTCGTACCATCGGCGACAGGCATCGGCGGTCGGCCAATCGGCCCCAAGCGTTGGATTGGCCTGCAGAACAGCGCTTAGTTCAAGCGTCATCGGATCGTAGGGCGCAGCACCAAACCCGACATCGCCATAATCAATGACCAGCACTTCGCCTTCCCGCGACACTAGGATGTTCTCGCCGTGCAGATCGCCGTGAACGCAGCACCAGCGCGTTTGTATCATGCGGCTCTCGAACTCCTCCGCCCATGAGAGCCCATACTCTGCCTGGAGTTTGGCAGCCCTCTCGTCCGACACCCACTGCCCGCGAATCGAGGCAATTGACCGACGTTCTTGGTTCTTACCCTTCGACCATCCGGAAAGTGCATCAGCCGTAGCCGCAACAGCCTTTGCCGCCAGCGAGTCATTCTCAGCCATGGTTTTGAACATGGAGGCCTCGTGGTCGCTTGCGAGCTGGTAAAAGAGTCCTGCCGTGGCCCCCGCGCCGAATTCCAGCAGCTTCATTTTTCGGGGCGTCGCAGCTCCATCGAGGAGCGTGACGTGCTCTTCGTATCGCGCATCTTCATCCTGCATCTTCGCAAGTTCGCCCAGTTTGGCGACGACATCCCGGATGGGCGCGCCAGTCTGATCATACAATTGCAGCCGAAGCGGGCGGGCACCAGACTTGCCCGCGCCAATCGGGTGGACGGAGCAAACGACCGCTTTGAAATTCTTGGAAAAAATACGGACAAGACGATCCTCACCCGTAGACAGGTTCAGCCCATTGGTGTGGAGTTCGATCTCGGCCAACGCATGAATCGCGGTTACGACCCGGCTTATCTTCTCCGGTGCTTGGTCGAGTTCGATTTTCTTCAGGAACTCGACTGTATCGATTTTGCCACCCTCGCTCCAGATATCGGCATCATGCTTGTGAGCGAGGAGCGGCGCGATGAAATCATCTGACGGCGACCCTGTGAGCACGAGGATCTTCGTGCCCGGCGACACTTTGCGAACGTGATGGAACACATACTTTCCATGCTCGGGATCGAAGTCAGTCCTGCCAGCTGCGGTGGGTATCTTCAGGTCCAGGATCGCGAAGTCAAAAAAGGTGCTCTCCAGTTTCGCCACGGCATCTTCGCGATTGGTAACGAACGTAGGTATTGTCGGACCGCCGGACGCTGCAAGAATCTGCTTCAGCTCTTCGATGAAGTCTTCGTCGTCCTCAACGACCAGAATTTGCGCCGTCACTTCCGCCACCGTGCAGTGTAGAGAGCACCGCCATGCTTTGACGGTTCAAGGATGAGCGAGCCAATCATCGTTTCTACCGCCTGACGGGCGATAGCCAAACCAAAGCCGATGTGATCCTTCTTGGTCGGATTTCCGATCTCGAAAGCCGTTTCGATTGGTCCATTAAGACCAACGCCATGGTCGAGTACCGCCAACCAATAGTCGACATCGCTGTCACCCCAGCTGATGGTCACGGCATGAGCGTTCGGTTGATCTGAAGCCGCTTGTTGGGCCTCAACGGCGTTACGGATGCCATTTGCAACCACCATCCTCACAAGTGAAGGATCGCTCTTGATAAGAAATGGGCGCGATCCGATCGTGGAGATCCATGTTCGGACGTCGGGGGTATAGGCATCCAGCAGTTCGTCCACGAGCGCCGACAGGTCGAACTCCTCGGGGCGCGGAACGCTCGCGGCATTCTTTAGCCGCTCGATAGCATCAAAGACCCGCGTCACCGACTCTAAATGCCTCTGCGTCCCCGAGCCCTCCCATTGCTCGCCAAGCTCGCGCTTAGCGGCCAGCCGAACCAACCCGATGGGCGATGATATTTCGTGTAGAAGAAACCCCGTGATCCACTCCATCGCTTTACCGTAGATCTGCTTGCGAACATCATCCGACACCACATCGGCTTCATCTGCCGAAGGTTCGGGTGGATGTTCATGCGCCAGTCGGCGGATCGTCTCCTGCAGGGCATAATTGACGTATGTGACTGATTCTTCCCGCTGGGCCATTCGAATTCGTGGCAGGTCGGTCTTGCGACCTACATCACCGAGGGCGCGGGCTGCCTGGCCACGCAGATGCGCGGACGGTGCCTTTAAGTTCTCCAGCGCCTCTTCCCGATTCATGCCAAACCTTGCGATCCATAGAAGGTGGCGCGCTGACGAAATGCTGCCGCGCCACCCTCCATCACTGAGGTGATCGCGTGCACTACCCGGGCGTCGGCCAATGCGCCCGTCGCTATGGGGAAGCCTCGCCGACCGTCTGAGCCGAGCTGAATAACAAAGTCGGCAGAGCCCAGTACCGGGATGTTGGCATTGTGGGTCGAGAACAGCAGTTGGCCGTTCGCAGGCCGTGCCAGGATAGACTTTATCAAAGTTTCGGCAATGAAGGCGTTGTCGATGTGGTCCTCCGGCTGGTCCACGATCAGCAGGCGCTCCGTATGGCGGAGCACCAGAGGTAAGATCACAGTGCAGCGCTGGCCAGTTGAGAGCTCAGCGATGTCCTTGTAATCGGGGCCATCCATCAACGAGAAGGTTACATAATCGTCGACAGGCACTGTCGCGATAGCACCCAGGTCGGCGTCCTTCAGCGCGACGGCGACTTTCGCCGCCCGGTCGACGGTCATTGAACCACGGGTAGCGATCAGGTCGAAATCGGAATTGTCGACAGCTTCCAGCAATTCACGCGGACTAATCCGCGCCGCTAACGCGGCCACCAGATCGTTGTATCGCAGGCCGCTACCACGAAGGGCTTCCGTCAACGCGCTAGCGAAAGCTTCCGACTGACCGCCGCGCATGACGTCGATACGGATTCGGGGACCGAGCACATCGTTGAGGCGCTTGGCAGCCTCTCGGCGGGCTTCGAACCGTGTCGAACGCATGGCCTCCAGCGCATCCAACGCCTGGTTGCGGCGCGCGACAAGCGTCTGGACGCTGACAACTCGCGATTGCTTCAAGGCCATGAGCGATTCCAGCTGAGCTTTGCGCTCGCGGAGTAACTGCCCCCGGCGAACGATTTCCCCCGCTCCGGATTGTAGCTCTTCGATCTCCTTGCGGAGGGTTCGCGCCTGATCTTCAAGCACCACCTTCTCTGAAGCCACCTGGTTCCCCAACGCTGCGGTTTCCGCCTCGACAGCACTCAATTCCTGTAAGGCGTAACGGAGATGCTCCTGAACCTTCCCTACCCGCGTGCGTAGCTTTCCTAGAGGGTCTCCACCGGCGTTGCCGGGCCATCCTTCATTGGACATCTCGCCGATACCCCCGATCAATGAGCGCCAGCGCGTAATCTCGTTGCCGAAACGCTGGATCGCTTCGGTCGCGACGCCTTTCAGAGCGATCGTATTGCTGAGCACGCTTAGTTGGGCAGTTTTCGCGTTGGTATCGGCAGAGAGCGCCGCTAACTGCTGTTCCTGCGGCTCAACTTGACCGATTTGTTCCAGGATTGACGGCATCTCCGCCAGCTGCAGATCCAGCTGCTCGATGTCTGTGCGTATCGTATTTGCTTCGGCAGTTAACGACCGAACCGAAGCAACGGCCTCGGTCTCCGCTGAAACGGCAGATTGCTGATCGGCTATGAATCCATCCAGCAACCGGAGGCGCCCGCCGGATTGGAGGCCGACGGTCTCGATCTCCGTCTGTGATAAAACGATTGGCGACAAAAATGGTCCTGAAGCGCGTGGGGCGGGATCGTTTGCCGATCGCGACACTGTGATTCGGCGGCCATCATCGACGAGCGTCAAGGTCACCTGACCGGATCCCAGGACCGACAGCGCATGCTCGCGGCTGCGCTTCGTCGTTTCCGGCGTGTAGCCTTCAACGCCAAGGCAGAACCGAATTAGCTCGATCAGGGTAGTCTTGCCGGTGCCGCGCGCCGATGACGACGTTCAGGCCAGGCTGCGGGCATACGTCGAAGCCGTTGAGGAAACCTTCCTCGATCTGAATCCGCTCAATGATCATCTTGTCTCCATCGACCAAGCATTCTCGCAAGTCGATCCCTTAGCCCTCACGTTTAGTCAATTCTTGCAAAATTCGTTTGATCACCTTGATGTGAGACCTTGTCGAGTTGTCTAATGGCGTGCAATTCACGTAGGTGTTATCTGGGGTCGGCTATTGAAAGTCAGTTGGAGTCGAAAGCAGGCAAGTTCGGTACCGCTCATTGAGCAGCCGGGAATAGGTCATTGCGGAACGGTGGTTTTCTTATGTTCCGACAGTCGAATCGGACATTCCAGAAACGATCCAATCTCGGACGTGCTCTGCTCATTTCCCCTAATCCGTTTCGATTGGCGAGATACCATCTTGCGTTGATTGGCGTTCGTACCAAATTGTGCGAAGGCGACCAGGGAGGAAGCGCGAGAAGTGGCCAGTCTGTTCTTTTCATATTCGCACGCAGACGAGAATCTTCGCGATCAATTAGAAACTCAGCTTGCAATGCTAAGGCGGCAAGGCGCGATTGAGGTTTGGCACGACCGGCGTATCGGTGCAGGCGATGAATTCGATCCCCTAATCATGCAGCATGTTGAGAATGACGACATCATTCTGCTGCTGGTAAGCCCTAATTTCCTCGCATCAGACTACTGCTATGATCGCGAAATGCTGCGCGCCATGGAGCGCCACGAGGCTGGCGAAGCAATCGTGATTCCCGTAATCCTACGCGCATGCGAATGGCATCACGCACCATTCGGCAAGATCAATGCAACGCCTCCGGATGGGAAGCCGATTACTCAGTGGCCAGACCGCGATCAGGCCTTTCTCGAAGTGGCCAAAGCGATCCGAAAAGCGGTCGAGAAACTAGAGCCTAGCGCCCAGTCCGTTCAACTACACCCGGCTGTTCAAGTGCAAGGTAGGTTGGCGAACGAGGCAACGAATCCGAGGTCCAGCAACCTGCGAATGGCGAAGCAATTCACTGAGAGACACAAGGATCAATTCCGCGTCGATAGTTTCGAATTTATCGCTCGGTACTTTCAAAACTCGCTCGCCGAGTTGCAGGATCGCAATGATGACATCGAAGGCGTTTTTCGCCGAGTTGATGGAAACCGCTTTACCGCGTCGGTCTATCGCAACGGGACGGCCCTTACCCGCTGCACGATCTTCATGGGTGGCGGGTTCACCGGAAACGGCATTGCCTTCGTTCATGGTGAAACGAATTCCAGCAACACGCTCAACGAGTCCCTTTCCGTCGATGCGGACGATCAATCACTCTTTCTGAGGAGCTTTGGCATGTCTGCTGCGATCAACGGAAAGCAAGTAGCGAAGCTTTCTCAGGAAGGCGCAGCGGAGCACTACTGGGCAATGCTGATCGAGCCTTTGCAGCACAATTGAAAGGAGCGGTCGTTGCTATCACCCGCTGAATTTACTGTTGGCGCGCTAACCGGCGCACCTCACATGTCATTGGTGATACCGCACGACGAGCATTCAGGGTGCTTCTTCCCTTTGCGGTTAGAAGGTCGCGGAACTTTTGCCGTTTTCTTGACCGGTGAAGATCGGTTCCGGTTCTTTCACTACGGGAGACCCGATGACGAGGAAGACGCCCATTTTCTGAAGGGTATCGTGATTTCGCAGATCGCAATCGAACTTGATGAAACTTCGGCCTATGATCCCGATAGCGGCAATCGTGCGCTAGGTTCGTTGATCCGCACACAGGAAAGACTTGAGATAATAGTCAGGAGTGCGCGTGAACGAGTAGGCCAAACCATGAGCCTTCCAATCATTACCGAGCTACCAGGGTGCGAAGCCGGTGCGAGGGCCGCCTTTACTCGATGGCGCATTGTTCTTGGAGAAGGCCAGGAAAAACGTGAACTCGTGCTGGTAGATTGTATGGAAGTTCAGGCCTGAGCCAAACTGCACAATCTCCGGATCAATATTCAGAGAATATCGAAACGAGCTTACGTATCATCAGCAATGATGAGAAAAGCTGCGTCGCGCTGCTCTGCGTGCTTCCGAGCTGCCGCTTCGGCAAGCTCAACAGTCGCATAATCTCCATTCTCAGAAAATCCGGACATGGCGCCTTGAAGCATAAATCCTGATTGAACCCGACCATTCCAACCCTTGCTAAGCTTGAGATAAGCAACGGGTTTTCCCTTGGGTAATCGAATAATGTCCATCGCGTTCTCTCCGCAATATGGTCGACTAGGTTGTCCTTCGAGCAGCCTCAACGCGGCGTTGGCGAGCTAGCTCGTGCATGTTTACGGGCGTTGCGCCTAGAACTCGCGTCACCATGGCATTCAGAAAACGAGACGGTGACAGGTTGGGGGGCGTGAGATCCTTCAAAATTGTCACTTGAGGCAAATCGGGGACAGATTGGCCTTGATCTGACGTCGGCGCGGCGGTTGACTCTTCTTCATCTGCAACCGCTTCAGCGCCTGGCTCAAGTATGCCTTCAGGATCTGGCTCTATCTCGTCCGCAGGCGATGCCCCGTGGTCATCGTACTGCATCAGAATGAGGCAAGTCGCATGGTAAGCATCGTCTTCCTGCCCAAGCTTCGCCAGAAGATCGAAGAGCCAGTCGGCTGTTCTGGGTTCCTTCTGCAGAATGTCAGAACGTAGTCCGAACATGAAGCCAAGCGCTGCGAGGGGGTGGCGCAGCCGTAGATTCTTGGCGTCACCGTATGATTCCTCGATACGGTTAGGTGCATTCTTGCCGTAGGAGGAATCCATACGCTTGGTCGATATCAGGATCTCGGGCCCTGTGGCCCAATCTGTCATGATCACGTCGACCTGCTTGAGATAATTCTTGCCCAGGATCGCTGCCGACGATGATGTCACTCCGGTAATTGAAGACTTGCTCTCGACACGTTCTACGATTTGCTCACGCAGCTTGATAGGAAGCGATTGAATCAGCGATGCGACGGGTGCAGGCAAGATACGCGGGTTTGCTGGGCGCGGCCAAACCTGATCGCGGTCGAAGCCAGCGCGGCGAAGTTCGTAGCTTAGCCAGACGTCGAGCGCGAGCGCTGGCACACCAGACTGGGTATTTGCTTTGAGGTAGAGGGGAACGCCAAGCAGTCGTTCGAGGGTGGCATAGTCGGGCTCAAATAGCAGTTCGCCGTTGGCGGAATTCAACCAAGGGTTGGTATGCGCGCCGTCCGGTGCCGCCTCAGAAACGATGCGGTCAAAAAGCACCCAAGCTTGCGACTTCGTCGAATCAGCCATTCGCTGGGCCTCCACGGTTCAAATTGTTGAATGAAGAAAGCCGGGATTGCCAAGCTATAGAGCGTGCGGATCCGAGCGAATATGCCCCTCCAAATGGCCAACCTTCAGTCAGCATAATGGCGCCAGCTTTGCATTGTCTTCACTGCGTCTTCGAGTTCCTCGTCTCGCTCTTGGCCGAACGTAGGGATAGCAGGGAAGACGATGCGACCTGCCTCGCGTGGCTCAAGCTTGAGCATTCCGCCGCCTAGCGCGTGACCTTCGAGTTCGCAGCTTAGACGCACAAACGGCGAGGACCATTGTCCAAGATACTTTGCCGCTGCCTCTTTGTCCCTAATCCGGATCGAATGAACACTGTTCGTGCAGGAAACGCCGGCAGCATTACGAACGAGATTGGCTCGCCGTCCAGACATATAGCTTAGGACATAATCGGGGATTTGGACGTCAGGGACTGCATACCAAGGCGCGCGATTGCGACATTTATAACCTTGTCTCGCAGCTCGTCCGGCGCTGCTGTTGAGGTAATCGCGGATTGAAATGGGCAACTCCTGATCGCGTGTGAGCCGAAGCAAGAGTACGGGGTCGTCATTGCGCTTCCAGCTCTCAACGGTAGCTTTGGTAATTTGCCGCTCTGGCATAGCCCGCCCGTTGCGAACTGCTGGCTGCAGAAACCTTTCGGGGATACTCAACCGTTCCGCATCCGAAGGGCGCAAGTGGAAAAAGTTGTTGTCGCCGCTGATATAACCGATGCCGACATTCGCAAAGTCAGCTAGGCGGCGGGTCTGTTGATCGTCGAGCGTATCAGCATACAGATTGCGAACCGATACGGGCAGCAGATAGGGACGAAGCCGTCGGTTCCAGATGGCGCGCCACTCGTCGAGATTTACCCGTATTGTTGGCTTCGGCGGAGACTTCGTTGACTTGAACTCGTCGACAATAGTGAACTCAATCGCTTCGCTCTTGCCGCCAAAGCCCTCGGTATAAAGCAACCAGCAGTCTTCCGAGAGAGCTGGGAAAAGCTTTTTGCGCACCGCCACAATCTGCACTCGGGCAAACGATGCGACGAGATACTCGAGAAGCGGTGCTGCATAGGGCGCGTGGCCAATCTCGGCTGGCACAACGAAGGCCATTCTACCGCCCCGTTTCAAGAGTCCGGCGGTGGCAACTAGAAACGGTGCCCATGATGACGTGAGCCCACTGAAGCGGACGCCAAGATCAAGGCAAAGATCGAGTGCGCGGCGCCGCATTTCGCCTTTGAAAGTCTGGTAACGAATAAACGGAGGATTTCCGGCTGCACACTCGAAGCGCTCATGGGTTTCAATTGCCCATGTGAAGAAATCGCCTTCGTGCACCAACGCGCCAGGAGCACGCTCGATTGCCAGATGAGCCGATACCGGATTTTGCTCAATGCCGACGCTATTTCGGTGGTTGGCCAAGAATGCGCCATCGCCACACGAGGGGTCAATCATGCGATCGCTTGGCTTTTGGCAAGCCCAGGAAACGAGAGACTCGCTGACGCTGCCGGGGGTGAAATAGGCCCCTGACCGCTTCTTTGAAAATTCCGGAGACGTCCCCAACATGATGCATCACCTTAGATTATTTGCGCTACCCAGCAACAGGGTGGATGAGGAACATATAGCGAACATAGGGGATTGGCAACGTGCATCCGGGGATAAGAAGGCCGGCGTCCCGAAGCTTTCTGGCGCTCCCTATGGTGGATTGGCGGGTAGCAGTCCGGCAACCTACTCAGACTAAGCTCCAGATTTTTGGCGTGTTGTTAGTATCGCATTTCAGGGCTGCCCTTGAGGGGGCGACTTACTCTATTCGTTGCGCGAACCAAGCCTGTTGGCCCGGTCCATTCGGGTGACGATCAGGAGCGGGATCAGATTGAGCGGGAGTTTCCGGAAGTCGCGCTCTGTCCCGCGCTGCGCGCTCCTGAGGGCGCGGCGTTTTTGAGGTAACCCGCAGGCACCCTTGCCTCTCTCATTGCCGGACGCCCGCTGGCGCACTTATCGCGCGCGCGGGACGTCCGGCGGCTTCGCGCCGTCGCAAGAGTGCTGTTTCTTGTACGGATCGCTGACGCGATCCTTGCGCGGGAACGCCAAGGGCTACGCCCTCTCGTTCCCGAAACCGCAAACAGACGCCCCCGGGTGGCGGGCTGAAGCCCGCTGGCCCGCGCCAGGGCATCGGTTTGCGGTTTTCCCTTGTATCTGACCTTGGACTCAAATCCGCGTTAGGATCGGGTTGTGCGGGGTGGGTGGCCACCCACCCCGCACGTCGGCGTTGACGCCCGTTTTCCCTCAGGTCTTGCCGGCCGTGGGGAGCTTGGGACCAGCGCCGTTTGTCACGTACGACCGAATAGTCGGTTGACCCTCAATCGCACAGACAAGGCAGGTCATTGTGATGCAAAACATATGTGGAGTCGATGTCTCGAAAGACTGGCTGGATGCTTTTATCGGGCCAGACAGCTTCAAGCGCTTTGCCAACACCCCGGACGGAATCGATCAGCTCGCCAACTTCGCCCGCACCGGCGCAGCCGCGTTGGTGGTGATGGAATCCAGCGGTGGAGTGGAGCGGATGGCGTTCCAGATGCTCTGGGCAGGGGATATCCCCTGCGCACTGGTCAACCCGCGCGGCGTCCGGGATTTTGCCAAAGCCATGGGCCGTCTCGAAAAGACTGACCGGATCGATGCGCAGGTGATCGCGCATTTTGCAGCTACTAGGAAAATCAAACCAACCCCGCTGCCATCAGCGCAGCAGCAGCACCTCGCCGCGCTCTCCGCGCGGATGCGCCAGGTAACCAGCGACCTGGTTGTTCAGAAGCAGCGCCTTCACTCCGTGCAAAGTGATGTCGCACGCCAAGGCATTGTCGAAATTATCGGCGTGCTCAAGCGGCAGTCCAAGGAGCTTTCCGCCGCTATCGCCACGCTCATCGCCAATGACCCGGTATGGGCCGCGCTCGATACAGCCTTCCGCTCGGTCAAGGGTGTGGCTGATCGGACCGTCGCTACCCTGATCGCCGATCTCCCCGAGATCGGCACCCTGTCCAACAAGCAGATCGCCAAGCTCGTCGGCCTCGCCCCGCTCGCAGACGATAGCGGAAAACGGCAGGGCAAACGGCACACGCGCGGCGGAAGTTCCAGCGTGGCCTCGCTCCTCTTCGTCATCGGAGACATTTGTGGCAGATACGAGCAGTCCGTGAGCGATTTCCGCGACAGGCTCCTGGCTTCCGGGAAACC
>Ga0163179_10002315_pt1 | contig 13347 bp, 5 predicted proteins | sample AtlANTMetagenome_FD_109643 | JGI IMG/M metagenome (GOLD analysis project Ga0163179, IMG submission 109643) | Marine eukaryotic phytoplankton communities from the Atlantic Ocean - Atlantic ANT 2 Metagenome | ecosystem: Environmental > Aquatic > Marine > Oceanic | place: North Atlantic Ocean...
AATGCGGGCAACGTAATTGGATCTCAAGGTGATACTGGCCCCCAAGGTGAAGCTGGCCCTGTTGGGCCCCTTGGTCCTAAAGGTGATAAGTTCTCAGTTGACATCACTCAACCTTTAACTAAAATTTTGGCTAGTGCTGCTCAACAAAATGTAAGTCAATCTTATTTTTATCTTGTCACTTCTGACGATAGGACTACTGATCCTATCGAACTAATCAATAGTCCTACTGACAGTGATTCCACTATAGACGGCGATCTTTCAGGACACCTTTTGATGTGGACTTATTCTGCTGGTACAGCTAACGGTATTGATGGTTACTGGACAGATTTAGGAAAGATGGCCGGTGTTAAAGGAGACCAGGGAGATGAGGGGCCAGCAGGCCCTCAAGGCCTGCAGGGCATTCCTGGCGATCAAGGAATACAGGGGATTCCAGGTGATCCTGCTGACGACGACGCTATTGCACAGACTCTAATAACATCTAGTACTTTTCAAGATTTTGTAGCTTCATCTAGTGTTAAAACTTTAGGTACTGGTGTTGATACCAATAATGCTGTTTTTACAACTTGGGATGCAAATACATCTTTAAGTACGGCTATCAATGGTTTCAACCAAGTGCTTAGTAACTTAACTCCTAAAAAAGCTCCAGGGCTTTCAGAAGGTGACGAATATATTGATTCCACTACTAGTGGCTTTTCGGGCAACCTATCTGTTCAAGAATCAATGTCAAATTCTACTCACGTTACTGTCAACAAAGATGGTTTGTATCAACCTTTAGATCCCAGTTCAACTAATTCGTATAGTACTCGAATTGGTATTATTGACGGTGCTACAGATATACAAGGAAAATTGAATAGTTCTGTAGTTGCTTCAGGAAATTCTTATGATAATGAAGCCTTCAGTGATGCTGCTTTAGGTTATTTAAGATTATATATTAATGGTGTCGAAGAAACCGGGGCTACAGTTTCACTTTCTTCAACTCCTAATGCAACTACATTGCTCTCCAACCAGTCTGGTTTTCAATTAAGTGAAATTTCTAATGCTAAATATGAAAACGGGTCTGATTTTGATTTTTTCAATTATAGAACAGGAACTTACATTGTAAGATCTGATAATTCTAAGTTAGTTGAAGGTTGGAATTTTATTCAAATTAAACATGATTTGGATAATGGAACTACTCGAGAATCAGAAATTATTGAATTTTACAGAGATATAAATACTGACTCCATTACATCTTTAACAGATAGCCTTACTCCTAGCTTTAATTCAGCTACTAGGAGTATTTCTGGAATAAAGTATTTTACTTCTGGCGATTTGGTTTACTCTGCTACACTAAATAATGTCTACAAGAACACCTACTCAGACAGCGGAAGTGCAATAAACTATATCGTAAATAATAATCTTGTAGATCCTACTTCTCATGCCATTCCTGCTTTAGGAAATGATAACAAAGATTCTGATTTACCTTTGAGTCAAACTGTAAATATTAAGAATAATCATATTATATGTGATGAAGACCTTACTGTTTCAGTAAAAGTTCAACATCCTGTCAAGGGTACTGTAACCGTAGGTAGTCAAACCGTTTCTAATGTTTTGTTTAACAACAAAACCGAAACCACTGATGATGACATTCTTGATTTGCTTGAGAATTTTGAAGGAGAAGGAAAACGTATCCCTTATGATAGCTCTGCCACCGCTTACCCACATCAAAATAATGTAAATAGTTTATCATTTACTAGTACTGCCGACCTCTCTACCTTGCAGGAACTCGTCATCTTCAATGAAGAGCTCGTTTATGGTAACCAAGACTATGCATTTTTAAACGCACCAATTCCTAACGCTAACTACTCTAGCTTTTCTGGCGAAAAATTTTATGTAAGAAAATTTGTTAATACTACCGCTTCCGTCTCACAGAACTTTTCAATTAAGCTTACAGGTAGCTTTACTTTAAGATCTGCTACTTCAGCTTCCTTTTCCGGAAATGATATTAAAGTATTTATTAAGGTTCCTATGAGTAGTAATGATAGCTCTATTTTAGGTACTCAATGGATGGATGCTGTTACAGCAGCACCTTCAGTTCCTGCATGGCTTGACGATGAAGGCATGAGATCTGGCCCTATATCAAATTCTGGTAGTGCTTATACTATTCCACTCACTATGGGAACTAGATATATTCCTTCTTCTGAGGCAATATTAGTAAAGATACAAGCTCCTGATAGTTGGAGTGGTTCAATTTCACAAATTCAAATTATCTGGGGTTAAGAAATGTCTGAAGATTTCTCATCTGAAAATAAATCAACAATAGCCTTTAAAAAGCTATTTAATAAAGCTCATACTAGTCCTAACAAAGCATTAGGTAATGAATCAATTGCGTCCAATGTTTCTCTTGCAGACTCAACAATTTTTGGCGAGGCTTTGCCTTCTGATCCAGAGAATACTCTTGGTACAGTGGTAGAAAAAGTCACTTTTGCTCTTGTTGAAGACCCCACCGCTGCTGGGTATACTTGGAGACTTCAATTCCCTAGTGATTATGCTGGTCCTCTAACAGCAAGCAAAGCAGACACCTTTATTTATCAATATCTTGGTGCTGTGCAATTGGTACCTCCTACTTATGGCTCTGCTTATACAGCTAAAGTAAAAGACAGTTTAGGCAATGAGCTCTCTTTTAGTGATGGCGCGTTCTTTATTGATTATTATGCTGGTATCTTCTTTCAAAAAGATGTCAACCAACAAACACCTGCTACTGTAGAAGCTTTTGTTTATACAGGCAAAATGCTTAATCAAGTAGTTTCTGATCTGCAATCTAATGCTCAAATTACTTCAGCCACCATAGTTAGTGATGAAATCAAACTTACTTTATCTAATGGAAATGAAGTAACTGTCAGTGGCAGCGTTATCGGACCTCAAGGTCCTGCTGGTGAAGCTGGCGCTCCAGGCGCTGCTGGTCAAAACGGAGCTGCAGGTGTTTCTATTAATTCTGCTACAGTTAATACTAACGGTCAGCTTGAATTAACTCTATCTGATAATTCTGTCGTAAATGTAGGCGTAGTTAAAGGAACGGATGGCCTTCAAGGCAATCCTGGTACTGCTGGAACCGATGGTGTAGGTGTACAAAGTGTAGCAATTGTCAATAATGATCTTACGGTTACACTGACTGATAACACTGTGTCTAACTTAGGCAACGTTAAAGGCGATACAGGCCCTCAAGGAATTCCTGGTGAAGACGGCACTAATGGTGCTATTGGGCAACAAGGGCCTAAAGGTGACCAAGGCGACACTGGCACCCAAGGTGATCAAGGTGTCCCAGGTATCCAAGGACCTGCGGGTACAGGCGTTACATTTAGAGGATCTGTGAATACAGATCCTAGTGGATCAGCCGCTATAACACCGTTAGCACCTAACGATACTGAGTTTACACCTGCGCAGGGTGATGCTTTGCTCAGCCAGAATGGTGATAAGCTATTTATATACGGAGGTAGTGGTTGGGTAGATGGAGGGTCTATACAAGGCCCTCAAGGAGTTCCAGGAGGACAAGGTGTCAAAGGCGACACAGGTGAAGCTGGCCCTCAGGGCGAGCAAGGTATTCCAGGTACTGCTGGTACTAGTATTACTGTAAGTAGCGTTATAAATAATAATGACGATACTATTACAATTACTTTTAGCGACAATACTATTCATACAACTGCTGCGCTTAAAGGCGATACTGGTTCAGTTGGACCTCAAGGTGTTCCAGGAGAAGATGGTGATTCCGCTTATGAAGTTTGGAAAACTATCTCTGGTAATGAGAATAAAACTCTATCAGAATTTACTACTGATATAACTGGACCTACTGGTCCTGCTGGTCAAGATGGTGCCGACGCTAATAATAATGACATAGCTGCAACACTAAGTGCTACTAATAGTTTTGTAACATCCGTTGCTTCTAATTCGACACTAAGTACCAATGTTGCAAACGACTTGGCTGGCAACAGTGCATTTCAAACTGACGTTAAAGGAGACACTGGAGATCAAGGTCAGCAAGGAGTTCCAGGTACTGATGGTGCAACATGGACTACTGGTACCGACGCTCCATCTGGTGGAAATGACGGTGATTTCTATTTTAAGTCTGATTCAAAAGAGATTTATAAGAAAGCGTCAGGCAGTTGGTCTTTATTAGCTGATATTACAGGTGATCAAGGTCAGCAAGGTGAAACTGGGCCTCAAGGAGACCAAGGGGTAGCGGGCCCATCAGGGGCGGCTGATATAGTTCTTGCATCTGATACCACTTCAACAGATAAGGTTTGGGCTGTAAAGACCATACATGACTTTCTGCAAGCCAAAGCAAACGCTAGTGATATTCCTGATGTAAGCAACTTTATCACTAGTTATAGTGTTACTCAAGAAGATGTCACTGATCAACAAGCGCACATCAATATTACTGAATCACAAATTTCTAACTTTGGTACTTACGAGACTGCCGATAACACTATTTTAAAAGATGCTGATATTGGTTCAAGTGTTCAAGCTTATGATAGCGATTACGCTGCGCTTAAAACTAAAGTTGGTACAATTGAAACTAATGCTAAAGATGATCAAACCGCGCAAGAAATAGTTACATTAATAGGCAATGACACTACTGCAGAAGCTAGCCTTAAAACTGTTTTAGGCATTACTGATACTTTAGACACTGCCGCTTATACTTCAACTAGCGATTATGCTACTGCCGCTCAAGGTCTTAAAGCAGATTCTGCATTGCAAGCTCACCCTTCTGTAAACGCTGCTACTGAAAATCTAACCAATTCTGGTAGAACTTATATCCAAAGTATTGACTTAGATTCTAATGGTCATGTAACCTCTGTTGCTACAGCAACAGAAACTGTTGTGAATGTAGATACAACCTATAGTGTGGCTTCTGGTGGCGGCTTAAGTGTAAGTAGCGAACAATTTAGTATTGATAATTCTATTACTGCTGCCACTTTAAATAATGCGGCGAAAACAGTTAATTTATCTTTTAATGCTAAAGGTTTGATAACCTCCGCTTCTTTACAAGATATTGCAATTGAACAATCTCAAGTAAACGATTTAGAAACAGACTTAGCTACAATAAACACTAATGTCTCTTCAAATGATTCAGATATTTCAAGCTTATCAACTCGAATGACAACTGCTGAATCTGATATTGCTGATTTAGAAACAGATGTTGCTTCTAATACTTCTAGTATTAGTACAAATTCCAGTAATATATCTAGCCTGACAACTACTCAAAGTTCTCATGCTGCTACTTTGACTAGTTTGCAAAATCAAATTACGTCTAATGATACTGATATTTCTACGAATGCGACGAATATTAACTCTAATGATACAGAAATTGCTGGACTAGATACTCGGCTTACTACTGCTGAGTCCGATATAGACAGTGCTGAAAGTAATATTTCTACTCTTCAAAGCTCTATTGGCACTCTTACCGATTTAGATACTACTGCTAAAGGTAATTTAGTTGCTGCAATTGATGAGCTTCATGGCGAAATCAATACAAATGCTACGAATATTAGTTCTAATGATACTGATATTACAGCTCTTCAAACGCTGACCAACACACATGAAACCGCAATTGGACTTAATGATAATGGCACTTACACTACTATAGTCGATGCTAATTACGCTGACGGAAGCAGTTTAAAAACTGCAGTTACTCAACTTGATACACAAGTCAAAACAAATGCTGACAATATTGACCTTTTAGAAATTAGAGACGGTGGCTTAATCCTCCAAACAAGTGCTAAGGGGATTCATATGCCACAAACAATTACTCTTTCTAGCCATACGGGCCCTTTTAGAGTTGATTTTGCACAAGTAGTTGCTAATAATGGCGAAGCTGATCTAATATTTTATGGGACTAAAGCAAAGTCTCATGAAGATAAATTCTTCACCATTGATACTACTACTGGTGATGCATCATTTACAGGATAATTAATTAAAAACTTTTTAAACAGGAGATTTAAATATGGCAACACTAAAGCCACATTCTAATAAAGGTCACGATCTTGGTGATAGTGACGCAAAATGGGGTACAGTTCACACTGGAGACCTAAGAACAGAAACCATGACTGCTTCTGGCAATGTTACTGTTGAAGGTGATTTGACAGTAACTGGTAGTCAAATTGTAGCTACAGTTGATACTGTAGAAGCAAAAGACCCCCTAATTAGTCTTGCGAAAGATAATACTGGGGATACTTTTGATATCGGCTTTTATGGGAAGTCAGTAAATGGTTCCAGTGAAACTAAGTATCATGGTATCGTTAGAGATGCAGATGACTCAGGCAAGTTTAAGGTTTTCAAAGATGCTTCTGGTGAACCTACTACCGCTGTAGGTGCTCATAGTGTAGCTACTGTAGTAGCTGATCTTGAAGTACCTAGTGGCAGCTCTTTGAAAGTACCTAATTCTGCAGGTGCTTTAGTAGACTACCTTACTACAGTTGAACTTGGTACTGCTGCTGCCAGTAAGGTCTTAGTTCTTGACAGTAATAAAGATATTTCAGGTATTGCTACATTAACAGCACAAACTTTATCAGCAGGTAACATTACACTTAATGGTAATGATATATCTGTTAGTGGTGGTTCTCCAAAATTTACAAGTATTGATGTTGATGGAGGTGCAATTGATGGCACCCCTATTGGCGAAAATGCTCAAAGTAGTGCTAAGTTTACTACATTGAATGCAAGTGGTGCTACAACATTGGATGGTGCAGTTACTTTAGGTAACGCAGCTGCTGATGATATTACTTTAACAGGTAGCCTTGCTTCTAGTATTGTTTTGAAAGCAGACAGTACATACAATCTAGGTACCAATTCTGTAAGAATGGCCCATATCTATTCAGATCAAATTACTGCTTCTACAATTAATGCTTTTACAGCTGGCGGTGCAATTGATTTTAATAATGAAAATCTCACTAATGTAGATATTGATAGTGGCGCTATTGACGGAACTAACATTACCGTTGGTACTGGCAAGACCCTTGATGTTTCCGCTGGTACTATCACTTTTGCTGATGACCAGATTCCTAACTCTGCCCTTGCTAATGAATCTGTTAGCTTTGGTGGTGTTTCGTTAAATCTCGGTCAAACTGATGATGATCCTGCTTTTGATTTAAGCCATGCAACCAACTATCCTACTTCTAGTTTAACGGGTACTATCACTAACGATCAATTAGCAGGTTCTATTGCTAACGGCAAATTGGCTAATCATACTATTTCTGGCGTAGCTTTAGGTACAAATTTATCTGACTTGACTGTTGATGATAGTTCTATTCAGCTTAATTCAGGTACCACTTACAATGGTGGTACTGCGAAAACTATTAGCATTAAAGCTGGTGGTGTTAGTGACGCTATGCTCGCAGGTTCAATTGCGGACAGTAAGCTTAGTACTATTTCAACAGCTGACAAGGTTTCTGGCTCGGCAGTTCAATTAGCTACAGCTTCAGCACTTGAAGATTCTACTGGTCTTCGTTTAAAATCTGCTGCAGCAGGTGATGGTCTTTCACTTTCTGCTTCTCAAGCTCTTTCAGTCAATGTGGATGATTCTTCTATTGAAACTAACTCTGACACTTTACGAATTAAAGCAAGCGGTGTTACCAATGCAATGCTTGGTGGAAGTATTGCTAACGACAAACTTGCTAACAGTACTATTAGCTTTGGTGGCGTAGAATTAGCTCTTGGTGGCAGCGATGATGATCCTGCTTTTGATTTGACCCATGCAACTAATTACCCTACTTCTAGCCTTGTTGGAACAATTACTAATACTCAACTTGCAGGAAGCATTGCCAATGCTAAGCTTTCCAATTCTGCTGTAAGCATTACAACAGGTAATGCACTTTCTGGAGGCGGTTCAGTTTCTCTTGGTGGTACTCTTGGTCTTGCTGTTGAGGTCGACGATTCAAGTATTGAAGTTAGCAGTGATGCGCTTCGAGTTAAAGCAGCCGGCATTACTAACGATATGCTTGCAGGTTCCATTGCTATGGAAAAGCTTTTAGGTAGTGATCTCACTTTGAAGGCAGGGTCTTTTTCCGATGACGACGGTCAAATTCCAACAACTGCTGCTGTTAAGCAATATGTTGACAATGTTGCTCAAGGTCTTGAAGCTCGGCCAGCAGTTCTTGTTGCCACGACTGGTAATATTACTTTATCTGGTACACAAACTATTGATGGCAAAGCTGTTGCTGCTGATGATCGTGTACTTGTAAAAGATCAAAGTACTGCTTCTGAAAATGGTATTTACATTTGCAAAGCATCTACTTGGGAAAGAGCAGCTGATATGGCTGCTGGCGATCACGTAAAAGGCCACTTTTTCTTTGTTGAAGAAGGTGCAGTCAATGCTGACAATGGCTTTGTTTGCACTAGTGATGCTACTGCAGATACGGTTGGTACCAATGATTTGACTTTCGTTCAATTCTCTGGTGCAGGTCAAATTACTGCTGGTGCTGCTCTAACTAAGAGTGGTAATACTCTCAATGTTGCAGTCGATGACTCAAGTATCCAAGTCTCAGGAGACGCCTTACAAGTTAAAGCATCTGGCGTCACTAATGCAATGCTTGCAGGTTCTATCGCTAACGCTAAATTGTCTAATAGTGCTATTACTCTGACAGCAGGCGATGGTCTTTCTGGTGGTGGTTCGGTTTCTCTTGGTGGAACTGCTGCATTTGCTGTTCAAGTTGATGATAGTTCTATCGAGCTTAACTCCGATTCACTTAGAGTTAAGGCTGCTGGTATTACCGATGCTATGCTTGGTGGTTCAATTGCAGATAGCAAACTTAGTACAATCACAACTAGTAATAAAGTTTCTGGTTCAGCTGTTCAGCTGAATTCTACTCATTCCGCTATTGAAGACTCTACTGGGTTAAGACTTAAGTCTGCTTTGGCAGGCGATGGTCTTGCATTGACGGACCAAATACTTTCAGTTAACGTTGACGATTCTTCTATCGAAACTAATAGTGATACTTTAAGAATTAAGGCTTCTGGCGTTACTAACGCAATGCTTGGTGGTTCTATCGCCAACGCTAAGTTAGCTAATTCTTCTATAACAGTAACTGCTGGAGATGGATTGACAACTGGAGGCCCTGTATCTTTGGGAGGTACTGTTGTTCTTGCTGCAAATGTCGACGATAGTTCAATTGAAATCTCTTCTGATGCACTTCAAGTTAAAGCTTTGGGAATTAGCAACGCTATGCTTGGAGGTTCTATTGCGGACAGTAAGCTTAACGCAATCACTACAGCAGATAAAGTTGAACTTTCTGCGCTTAAACTTTCAGGTGAAACCAATGCGGTAACTGCATTAGCTGATACTGACCTTTTTATTGTTAGTGACGCAGATAACAGTAACGCTAATTCTAAAATGTCTGCTTCAGTATTGAAAAGCTATATTTCTGCTAATGCTGTATCTGCAGGCACTGGTGTAGCAGTTACTTCTGAAGGTGAAATTTCTATTGGTCAAGCGGTAGGAACTACTAGCAATGTTCAATTTGGTGAAGTTACTATTGGAACTAATGCTGTAATTAGCGAAACAGATGCGGAAAAGATTGATGATATTACTGACGGCCAAGGTGCAGCTAATAAGGCTCTTGTTCTAAACAGTTCTAGTTCCATTACAACAGGCGTAACATCATTCCAAGCTACTACTTTGACGGATGGTACTGCATCATTAAGTTCAGGTGCCTTGACTAATCTAACAAACCTTACTGTTGATTACTTGCAGTTAAACGGAAGAGAGCTTAAATCTACTTCTGGTGATTTATCCCTAAATGCTACTAGCGGCTCTGTCAATATAGCAACAGATGATAATATTGTTCTTCAAGGAACAGGAGGTATTACTGCTGCTGGCAACGTTGCAATAGATGGCATACTCGAAACTGACGCAGTCAAAAGAAAAGTAATAACTAAAACTACTGGGTACCAACTAACGGGGGATGATCATGTTGTTTTGTTTAACGTAAGTTCTGATGCAACATGTACTCTTCCCGATTCTGATGATTCTGATCAAGGATATAGAGAGTTTGTAATTAAAAATGTTGGTTCTAATACTATAACTTTTTCTTCTAATAGCCAGATTGACGGAGCAGTCGCCAGTGACACAACCCTTACTGCAGGGCAAAAAATAAACCTTATCGGAACAGCAGCTTTTGGTTACCAATCGATTTAATTAAAACCGATACGCAGCAACAAATAAAGTAATCTCTTGTTTTTAAAGGGTGGTCCGCTACAATGCGGGCTGCCCTTTTTTTATATATAAAGGAAACTAATGAAAATAATTTCGAAAGAATATCTCGGAGAACAAGAGGTATACGATATTGGTGTAGCCAGTTTAAATGGCTCACATAATTTTGTTCTAGAAAATGGAATTGTGGCTTCCAATTGTTTTAATAAAGCCCACTCTGTAAGCTACTCTATGCTTACTTATATTACCGCATACATGAAGGCTCATTATCCTGTAGAGTTCTTTACAGCTTTAATGAGTACTCGAAGTAAAACTTTACAGCCTAAATCATGGGCTATGAAAGCTCCTGAATACATATCTGAAGCAGCCAAATTTAATGTTAATGTATATCCGCCAAGTGTAAATAATAGCGGATACGAATTTACCATTATGGATGGTGAAGTATATTTTGGATTAAACGCTATTAGAGATGTAGGTAAAACTGCAGCTCGTTCAATAATCAGTTCTAGAAGATCTACCCCTTTTAAAAGCATAGAAGACTTTTTGCATAGAACTAATCTTCAAAAAGTTAACACAAAAGTTTTTGAAGCTTTGATTAAGGCAGGTGCCTTTGATAAGATGGGTTATCTTAGATCTGAATTGCTTGAAAAAACTTCTGACATTTACTCTTATATAAGAAATTTAGAAAATTATAAGCAAAGAGAAATCGATTCTATTGCTAGAGATACTCTCAATAATAGAAACCTACCCCTGATTGAAAGAAGAAATTTCTTGCGAAAAGAAATTAAAAAACTTCAAAATCGAGTAGCCAAGGGAAAAGAGAAAGAAGGCGATATCTCTCTTCTGCATTCTTATGAAGAAGAAGTAGAACCAATCGAAGAACTTAAGCTTAAAAAGCTTCCCGCTTTAGCTAGGTTCGAACTTCCTGTATTCCCAGAATTATCGAGAAATAAAGTAGTTGAATTAACTTTTACTCAGGTTATGGAACAAGCCAAATACATAGGTTGTTATATTGGCGGGCATCCATTAGACCTTATTAATATTCAAAAAGAAGATCTTGACTCTTTAGATGAATCAAGATATGCAAGTGTCGCTGGCGTTATACTTTCTATTAAAGAAATTAAAACAAGGGCAGGAAAATATATGGCTTTTATTGAAATCGATGATTCAACATCTTCTGCAGAGCTAGTAGTTTTTCCTTCTATTTGGGCAAAATTAAAAAGTTTAGATTTACAAGAAACAGATATTGTTAAATGTAAAGTTAAAGTAGAACAAACAGATCCTGATATAAAACTAATTTTAAACAAAATACAAAGGGTTGATACGCATGAGATGGAGTCCTGAAGAAGAAGAATTCTTAATCCAGCATCTTGGTGAATTGAATTACGATCAAATGGCTGAGGCCATTAATATAAAATATGAGCATAATACTCCTGGCTTTTCTACTACAAGAACAAAACATGCTGTTAGGCATAAAATAGCCAGAGATAAAATAACTCCTGGAAGCACTTCTTATGAAGACTCTTGGCAGTACATAATTAAAAATGCAAAAAAATATAGAGAACGCTCTGTAAAAAGAGACCTTGGTCTTAATACTTCTAAAGAAACTAAAATTGTTAGTTTTAGTGATTTACATATTCCTTTCTTCCTTTGGGAAGATATGCAAAGCGCTCTTGAGTTGCATTCAGATGCAGATATCATTGTTCTCAATGGTGATATTCTAGATGCTTATATTTTTAGTACATTTTCAAAATCTAAAAGTATTGCAGCTATTAAAGAATATAAGATGGCTTTCGATTTAGTACACTATCTTTCAGATCATTTTCCAAAAGTAGTCCTTGTTTCAGGTAACCATGATTATAGGACTACGAGAGCAGTTAAGCAAGCTGGATTTAATAAAGATGCTTCTGCTGTTTTTGGTACTGATTTGCTTTTTAAAATTAGTAACGGAGAAAAATTAAACGACCACGGCCAGCTTGAAGAAAAGCTTGACTTTAGTAATGTTTTCTATCAAAAACATGATTCGTGGTATGTCCGTATAGGAAAGACTATTTTTTGCCATCCTAGCGGTTTCGCTTCTAGATATCCAGGTGCTACTGTCGTTAAACTTCTAGATCATTTTTCTGAAAGAATGTCTTACGATGACTTCGATTCTATCGTAGTCGGCCACACTCATAAAGTTTACAAAGGGATAGTCTCTAGTAAACTTTTAATTGAACAAGGAGCCATGGCTCATAAACTTCCATACCAATTCCAACCTGATTTGCGCTTTAAAAACGCTATGAATGGTTATGCTGTTATCTATCAAGATGATTCAGGCAACACAAATTATAATGATTCACAGCCATATTATATTGGCTCACACCTACCTACAAAGAAAGGTATACTCTAATGTCAGAGAACACAACAGACAACACAGAAACCAAACAACCAGCAGATCTTCTTCCAGAAGAGATGAAAGACAATCCTGTTCCTTTGAGTTTTTTAATTACTGTAGCCGATGCTCTCGAAGGCAGAATCGATTACAACTTTAATAGCTTAATTCAAATCTCCATGCTAGTTGAATTTATCCATACTAAACTAGCTGAACAAGGTATAAACATTGAACTCGATGAAGAATTTAAACAATTTCAAGAAACTAGACTTTCTGAAATTCAATCTGAATTTGAATCTATGAAACAAAAAATGGATCCTGAAAAAGTCGCAGAAGACCTTTTGAAAGATTCTGTAAATTTAAAGGACGATTAATGGCATTCTCTTTTATAGAAACTATTACAGATCAATTAAATAGAAATGATCTGAATGAGCAAAAAGCTCCTACTTTGTGGCCTAGTGCCGCTACAGCTATAAAAGACAATAAAGTTATTGGCAAATGTAGGAGACAGGCTTACTATCGATATTTAACAGACAGTTATGAATTTTCTGATGAATTTGATGATAGGAAAGAATTAGTAAACAAGCTTACCTCTCAAAAAATTCCTCCTTCAAAATATCTTAAATGGATATGGAGAGCTGGAGAACTTTATGAGCAATACTGTATTGATCTTTCTAAAGAGGCTGGAGTTTATGTAGGCACTCAAGTTTCAGTATATATTCCAAAAGTTAACGTATCTGGTAAAATAGATTTGATTGTTATTAATCCAGATACTTCCAAATACCAAATA
>Ga0163179_10002318_pt1 | contig 13335 bp, 8 predicted proteins | sample AtlANTMetagenome_FD_109643 | JGI IMG/M metagenome (GOLD analysis project Ga0163179, IMG submission 109643) | Marine eukaryotic phytoplankton communities from the Atlantic Ocean - Atlantic ANT 2 Metagenome | ecosystem: Environmental > Aquatic > Marine > Oceanic | place: North Atlantic Ocean...
ACTGACCGTCATCTGGGTCGTAGTCGGGTTTGGTTCCAACGTAGAGATAGCTGCGACCTTCAAGCTTGAGTGCTGTGGATTGACTCAAGAAGAAGTTCAGTCCCAGTCCCAGGTTCCCCGTTACGACGGGGACCGCCGCACACTCTTCGAGTGCGACAGGCAGTGCGGGATCGGTGTTGTCGTATCGCGCGTAGCACTTGGCCATTGACAGCATGCCGACGCCGCCAACACCGTAGAGGTCGAAGTTGGCTACGGCCTCACCGAGTAGGTTGATTTTGCCATAAACGGGGGCCCAACGTCCTGCGAAGCTTGCGCCAAGGACCATCTTGTCGAGCGGCTGCTGGAAGTTACCGTCGGCGTCGCCGGACTGCGCAATGTCCACAAGCGTGATCGTCAGACCCTTGAGGTCGTTGACCCCGAGATCAGGCGAATACAGTAGCGCGCCTTCCGCGGCGAACGACTCGCTCAAGTGGTATCCGAACAGGACACCACCGACGTAGCGCTTCACCATCGGGTTGTTCGGGACGTACCCGAGCACCGGCGAAACCTCGAAGCGGCTTGTCTTCAAGAAAAAGCGGTTTTGCACAGCATCAGCAGCCGCGCGACCCGTTTTGAGTTCAGCGGCTGCTTCAGAAGCAGCAGATTCAGCGGACGCCGTGTTCGAGAGCAGCGGGAGTGCGGCAAGTACGGCGAGAAGAAAATGTCGGAGTGCCCATGGGCGCATCGACTTACTCCCTGTCTGAGTGCTTTTGAGTCCGTTCCGCGCTGGATTGTCGGACGGGTCAAAAGCCCGAAAATTCGGTTTTAACCTAATGAAACGACGAATTTTCCAATGTGGGGACATAGGTCCATCCGTCAAAAACAGAAGGCGAAGTACCTGTGTGTTCGGGGGTTGTCAACTGGTGCAGGTACTTAGACGCGTCAATATTCTGTTGGTTCCCAAGATCTTTTAAAAAGATCTCACTGGATCTGAACACGTTGTGTCCACCAGCCCATTCCACCCCGACGGTCACGGACAACGGCCCAGATCCGAAGTTCTTCCCCGGTCTCCGCGCTGGGCGCCTGCCAAGACGTGTCGGAATACGGGTAAAGCGAACTCGAGCCGAAAAGGGTGCCGCCGTCTGCGTAAAACGTGAAGTAGGGCTCTTCTACCCGTTCTTCGCTCACGCCATCACTGGTGACATATGTGTAGGTCTGCACTGCGTCGTCTGCGAGGATCGGGGTGATGGTGTAGGTCCGATTGGCGTCCACCTGAACGACGCCTCCTGAGGGGAGGTCGACGCCATCAAACTGCATGCTCGTGATGTTCGGGTTTTTGTTTGGATCTGGGTTTTCGGACACCGGAACACGTTTGGTCGCGAGCTCTGCGCTTTCGTCTTCGAAGTCGACCTCTTCAGTGTTTTCGAAAGCGGCCAAGGTCAAAAGGATGTTTCGGCCTTCGACGCGTTCTTCGTCGGTCAGTCCCTCAAGCGCGGTTTCGTCAGGGACATATGTAGGCGCCCAGTCTGGCTCAAATCCGATCAAGCCTTCCGGGATGTCGCCCCCCGTGTCGGCGGTATCGTCGAGGCCTTCGCAGCCGAAGCTGGAGGCGTTCTCAAGGAGACAAGCAAACCATACGGTGATCAAATCGTCGTTTTCTGGGTGCACGGTCAGTGACTCGAAGGTCACCAGCTCGCCGGGAGAGGGTTCAGCAGGCTCTGCGCGCACAGCCAGAATGCGTAAACGATCGATCTCCCAGCTTGAAGAGAGTTGTGATTCACCACAGCCTGAAAGCGTCCCACTCAAGGCGGTCGCCAGCACAAAAAATCCGGTATTACGTCGCATTAGAAGTGGAACTCCGCGTCGAAACCGGGGTTGGGAATGAACGGTAGCCCGCCAACATATTCCCACTCGGTGTAGTCGTAGTTGTACTGGACGCCTTCGGGGTTTTCACCCTTGTAGGCGTTCAAGAAGTCGCAGTAGACCGAAAGCTGCCATTGGTTGAACGTAAACAGCTTCTCTACCCGGAGGTCCAGGGCTTGGTAGGCTGGCATACGGTAGCTGTTGTAATCCGCGGTTTGGTACGGCGTGTATGAATCTGTATCAATGTCATATACGCCATTTTCGTATGGCGTAAATGGGTTGCCAGAGACGTATTGGAAGCGGCCCGAGAACTCGAGGTCGTAGGGCAGTGTCCAGCCTGCGACGGCGATCAATATATGTGGCTGGTCAAACTCGAATGGGTACCACTCGCTGTCTGGGTCGTCGGGTTGGTCGTTGCGTTCGGATTCCGAAAGCGTGTAGGAGACCCAGCCAAAGAATCGGCCGCCGGGGTCGTGCTTGACCATCAATTCCATCCCACGCACCCGTCCGATACCGTCGTTGGAATAGAGGTCGTCATCGAAGCCTGCAAAGCTTTGGTTTTGCACGATCAGCTGATCGAGGTCTTTGTGAAAGAACTCGATATCGGCATGCAACAGCGGCGTGAAGCGCTGCTCAAAGCCTACGGTGACCGATTTCGCGCGCTCGTAGTCTAGGTTGAGTGCGTGGCCACCTGCATCATAGATCTCGAAAGGCTGCGGCGGCTGTTGGTAAACGCCGGCCGACGCTTTGATGGCGCTATTTTCCAAGAGCCCGTAGCGGAAAGCCAGTCGCGGATCCCATGACTGGGAGCTCGCCCCGTCTACGATGCTGTACGAGTTGAGCCGGATACCGGGGCGGATCAAGAGGCGATCTTTGTTCGGTAGCGGACGCCACTTCGTGTCGAGATAAAACGCTGGCGTGTGGCCTAGGACTGTGTCGCTGATCGCCCAAGGTTCCAGTTCGGACAGGGGATCGTAGTCCACAAGGGAGTCGGGGTTGATCGGGAACTCCAACCTAAAATCGGTCTGGACGCCGATATAGTCCGCACCGGCGGTGACCGTCACTGCGTCGTTCGGGGTCCAGTCGAGCTCAGCGCGAGTCTCAAGCATCCACTGTGTGGTCTCAAGCAGCCAGTCCGCGCCTAATTCAAACAATGCGACGTCCTGTCCCAGGCTGGGAATAGCGCGAAACGAGAACTGCTCATTGAAAGCATGTTCCCAGGTGAACATGATGCGGTGGGTCCCGTAGAGGTTCTTGACATCACCTTGGGTGGTGCGCTGCGTCCCTTGGGACACGTCGTCAGGCGTCCCGAGAAGTAGGAGGTCCTGAAAGCCGAATACAAAAAGTTCCAGCGTGTCGTTGGTGCCCAGCGCAGCGAGTTTGGCCTGGTAGTCAAACCATCGAGGTTTAGCGATGAAGCCGGAGTCTCGGTAGAAGAGCGGCAAGATGGCGTCGATATACGAGCGCCGCCCGGCGAAGGCGAAACCGATATTGTCGTTTTTACCCGTGCGCCCTTGGACAAGTCCCCCCGAGTCGAGGATATCCGTCGACCAATTGATGATCGTGTGTTCTGGGTATTCCCGTTTTGTACGGACATCGATCACGCCGCCGGTGCTTCGACCGTACTGCACGCCGAAGCCGCCTGGCAGATAATCGACCGCTTCGATGAGGTCTGCGTTGAGTACGCTGACGTAGCCGCCGAGGTGGTAGATCAGTGGGATACGGATTCCGTCGACATACACCCCAGAATCCTCGGGGTTGGCGCCACGTATAATTAGGAAGCCGGTACCAAAAGGTGATCGCGCGGCGCCGGGCAGACTCTGGATCACACGGACGGGGTCACCAAAGCTTCCAGGCACGCGTCGTACCTCTTCGACGGTAAGCGTGCGTCTTGTGATCTCTTCTCGTGCGCGCTCGTACGTTCCGACCAGCGCATCCTCGCGGTAGGATTGATTACGCAGCCAAAGCGCGAGCGAAACGGCTTCGCCCTCTGTGATCTCGATGGTGCGCTCGATCAGGTCAAACCCGGGGCGTGCCACCTTGACCCGGTGAGTACCCACCGGTACGCCGCGGAAGAAGAACTTTCCGTTAGCGTCCGATTCTGCGGACATCTCGAGATCAGGCAGTGTGACTTCGAATGCCGCCAACGGCTGACGGGTGCCTTTTTCGGTAAGTGTTCCGTCGAGGTTTATTGGCAGTTCGACCGGTGGCGCTTCGGGTTCTTCGGGGGCCGCATCTAAAGCGAAGCCGTACGCGAATTCGATAAGCACGGGGACTGGACCGTATTCGTCTTCCGCTGGGCTGAATACGAATTGCTTCGCAGCCTCCAAAGCGGCTTCGTCGAACCCGTGGCCCGCCGGAGTGTCCACCTCGACGTGACTGACCGCGCCCGTTTCGTCGATTTCGATAAGCAGGCCTACGCTGCCCTCGATGCGTTCGGATTCGGCTTCTGCGGGATACGGTGCTTCAACGAATTGAATGAGCGCAGGCTCTTTGATCAGGGGAGGCAATTCGTCTTCTGGAGCCGTCTCATCTTGGACGGTTTCCGATGGCGCCGTCTCTACAGATTCGGGCGCCGTCTCTACAGGTTCGGGCGCCGTCTCTACAGATTCGGGCGCCGTCTCTACAGGTTCGGGCGCCGTCTCTACAGGTTCGGGCGCCGTCTCTACAGGTTCGGGCGCCGTCTCTACAGGTTCGGGCGCCGTCTCTGCAGGAGGGTCGTCTGCATACGTTGTGCTGCTTGTCAGCAATAGGGTCAGTAGGAGGAGGTTGGAAGTCAATCTATTGCCTTGATTTCACATCGGAATTTTACGCCGGTCACAGGGACTGCGTTCCCATCCAGAACAGCAGGAGCGTATCTCATGCGCCGTGCTGCTGCTTGGCAGGCTTCTTCGATACCGAAGCCTAGCTCACCGTTTACGACGGCTTTGGTCACGCGGCCTTTGTTGTCTAGGTCCAAGAGCAATTCGAGTTCGCCTTCGATGCCAGCGGCCGCCGCTTCGTCTGGGACCTTCACCGGGGGTTTGTAGCGCAGTCTTGGGAGTCTGCTCACAGAGGCTATTGGCAACGGGTCGAAACCCGTCGCATCGTCGATACCGATCAGCTCATCCGTCGCTTTCGCGGCGGTTGTCGTCCCAGCCCTTACGGTAAGGCCCGTACCCGAGCCTTTGGCGAAAGATGACGCGGAGAGTCCCTGAATACGGCGCGGCTGACGCGGTGGCGGCTCCGGTGCTGCTTCGGGAGCGACCTCCGGCGTTTCGACGATCTCTTTGATGTCTACCGGTTTCGCTTTCGGTTTAGGCAGTGGTTCGGGTTCTGGCGTTGGTTCGGGCTCTGTTGGGAGCGGTTCGGGAGGAGGTGGGGGCTCTACAAAGGCCATCTCAACCCATTGTTCTTCCGCCTTCGGTTCAAGGACGTGGGCTTGTACGAGCCACCACGCAAAAAACAGGTGCACGCCGATCGATGCGGGTATCGCAGCGCTCCGTGTCGCCCGTTGCCAGAACGGGGGCTTTTCGAACAGGGCCTCAAGCACGGCCTTACTCGTCCGGCGCTTCCGCAGATGCGGCGTTCGTTGGGCTTTGGATATTTAGCGCGAACCGTGCGACGCCTTCTTGTCTTACGACGTCGATGATCTTGACGACCTCCCCGTGAGAAACGGCGTGGTCTGCTGCAATTAGGCATACGACGTCTTTATTTCGCGCCTTTTCCGACTGTATGACTTCGCGAAGCCGCTGTTCGGTGATCGTTTCGCCGTTCAAATACATCTCGCCTTCATTCGTGAGCGTGATGCCGAGCGAGCTGTCTTCTCCGGCTTCTCCGGTAGCGGCTTCCGGCAAGGTGACCTTGATCGAAGGCTCGACGATGTAGGTCGCGGTGACCATGAAGATGATCAGCACGACTAGAATGATGTCTACGAAGGGCGTGATGTTGATGTCGTTTATGCCATCTTCGTCGCTGGTAAGTTTCAGCCCCACCGTCTAGGCCTCCGCGTTCGCGGGTGGTTTCGATGAGGCAAAGCCAGAAGGCGCGGCAACCCCGTCAGCCTTTAGGTAGGCCAGCAGCACATGGCTCGAGCTTTCGACGCGTCCTAGGAACTGGCGGTTCACCCGTTGGAAAAGGTTGAACAAGATGACGGCTGGGATCGCCACAAGAAGGCCAACCGCTGTCGCGACCAGCGCCTCGGAGATTCCAGCCATGACCGCTGATGCTGCTTCTGCTTGATTCATGGCGAGGTCTTGGAATGCCTTGATGATTCCAAGAACGGTACCCAGCAGCCCGATAAAAGGTGCGTTGGACCCCACAGTTCCAAGCAGGAAAATGAGTCGTTCCCGCCGCATTCGCTCGATGGATGCAGCGGCGGCAAGCGCCTCTTCCACACTGCTCGCGCCTTTTTCTGCAGCGCCAACTCCTGCGAGGAGGACGCGTGATTCCGCACCGCCTATCTCTTGTAGGTCGCGGTCAAGCTGTTGAAGATCGTCTGCTTTGGTGAACTTGAGTAGGGCTGCATTCAGGGCATGTGTGGGGGTACGGTTTTGCCATAAGAACACAGCGCGTTCGATAGCGACGGCCACACATAGCAATGAGAGCCCGACGAGGAGCCAAAGAACCCAGGCCACACCGCCGAGCGCGAAAGAGAGTAGTGATTCTTCGAGCATCGGGGCCTCGATTAGATTTCAGGGGTCAATTTGTGCGGCTTCTAACGTGCTGGAGAACCCTTTCAATTGCAAGAGCCTTCCAACGTGGTGCGCCAGGCCACAGGGAACTGTAAATTCTCGGCATTAGACCCACCTGATGCCAGAAAGTCCGCATCTGTCATTTCTCTGTTCGTTTCGATGGCGTTGTCGCCGCCCTGCTTTGACCGCGCTGCACCAGCACGCAGTGCTTTGTTTGCTTGGGATATCAGCGCCCCTGGGGTTTCGGGACGGGAAGGGGGGGCCAATAAGCAGCCGCGTGCGTCGATAAAGAGGAGTGCAGCATTACCCCATTTTGCACTGAACTCGGGGAGTGTTGCCGGGGTAATGAACCAGGCCGAAAATCGATCGTTGAGGACAGTCGCCACATCAAAATCGTGAAGCAGTTGGTCTATGGGCCCGTTGGGAACGTCGATAATTAACGCCCAGGGCGCGTTTCCTGGTTCCGTTGGCCCCTGCCATTGCACATAGGGTGCGGTCGACCAGCTCGGGATGTCTGGGCGCGCAGGGAGCGGTTCGGGGAGCGGTGGGTCGCCGCACCCGATGAGTAGCAGGCCGAACAACATAAAGCGTCGTTTTTTCGGCCGGCACATGATGTCCCCAAGGGGGAGAGTGGAGGCGGCGGGCGGATTCGAACCGCCGAATGGAGGTTTTGCAAACCTCTGCCTTAGGCCGCTTGGCTACGCCGCCAGGGTGCTTCGTGGTCGACTCAGGCCAACCCAGAAGCCCGTGCGATCTATTGTCCTGCGCTTTGCTGTCAAGACGTTGGCATAGGCGTTTTGTCTTGGAGATGCACGATTGCACGGTGTAGGACCGAGAGTCCGGACTTCACGACGCGATCGCGCCATGCGTTTTTTGCAGGTGCAAACACTTCTTTGAGATTCGTTTTGATGCGCTGATAATTGGGGTTTGCTTCGTCACCCCAGTGGTGGAGTCGGTTTTCGGCGCGAAGCGCGGTGATGACGCGAAGCTCGGAGTACGTTCCAAACTCTAAGGTGAGTGAGTCCACCGTGGCGTTAGGCAGACTTCGACTCACCGCAGGACTGATGCCGCCGCGAACTTGGTAGGCCACCGAGCCGTCTGACTTCCATGGGTGGATGTCGTCTCCGAAGATAGCGACCGATCTTTTGTGAGAAGGCGATCCGTCGGGTTCTTCGATGAGCAGTTGGTACGTTCCACTCTTGCCCAGTCCGGTGTGGCAGTCGATGTGTAGCAGGCGGCGGACGTCGCCGAAGTGTTGCTCTAAGCATTTAAGAACGATTGACGTTTCCTGTTGCTGTTCCTGGCCGCCAAAGAAAAGCCCTTTGGGGTAGTCATATTGCCCCTCCGCGACAGCTTGCTTCATCGCCGGCATACCGTAGCGTACGATCAGGCTCGCTGCCTTCAGTAGGAAGAAGTCGATGCCTTTCGGCGCACTCTCTGGGTTGAGCAGCGTGTTGAATTGCGCGTAGGCTTCGTTTGCGCCCTCGTAGGGCTGGTCGGTCGGGAGGAAGTTCCTGTTTAGGTCGACGTTATTCGGATTGAATCGACGCGTGTGTGCGAGCCCGTAGGGGTTTAGCGCATGCAGCATGGCGACAGCGGTGTTCGGAGGAAGCGAGGTCTGTTCACTTCCCAACTCTTCCAACAGCGCGAGTTGAATCGCGCTCCCTGAATGACCTTCTACACCGTGAATGCCGCTGGTGATCAGCAGTACGTTTTCAGCGTCTTTGTCTCCGACCCATGCGAAGTCGATGGCGAGTAGACGCCCGTCAGGGCCTTTGGGGTCTATGGGGAATGCATGTTGTTCTGCGCCAGCCTGTTCCGCCAGCGCTTGAAACTGCGTTCTTAAGTCTTGATAGTTGTCGTGAAAGAAATGCGCCGCGGTCATGGTCTTTACGCTATCGCCTCATGTCCCGAGCTTTGATTGCGCGGGATTGGTGTCACCACGTCTCTCCTTATTCTGTGGAGGTGACTTCCAGCCAGCGCTGTCCCGTAGATCCTGTTCCGTCGACGACCACAATGTCGTGACGACCGACGGTGGGTGACCACCAGACCCGCTTGTCGGCTGACGCTTGTGCGATCAAATCACCGTTTACGAACCAGCTAAGTTCGGTCTCTGCGAGCATGCTTTCCGCGGAAAACGGAATTTCTTGTTCGTCTGCGGCCATGCCAGGCAACAAAATGGCGATGGTTCCGGATGCGGGCTCTTGAATCACTGGTGGTGTAGAGGCCTGATCTGCATCGCATTGTGGCGCGAGCGCGGGCAGTCTCGGCTGGGCGCGTTGATGGGCGGCAAGCCATCGCCGAACGGCTGGAGGCCAGACTACAAAGCTTCTTGTGTCTGTAGAACCGACCCGGCAACTCGCGGTGACGCGGTAGCCGCTCGCCTGCTCGACCTCAGCGCTGACATGCAGTCCGCACGATTCCGTGGGGACGTGTTGCTCCAGGGCGGGAACATGCTTGGTGTGTGGACATGCGGCGCTCTTTAGTCTTCCAGACAGCGAGCAGACTTCGACGTCGATCAGATCGTCCGTTTCATCGTCTGGTTCGGGTTGCGGCGATGAGAGGGCCTCAAGAATGTCGAAAAGAATGGGACCTGCCGCGTCGGCCCCCACCAGATGAGGGCTCGGACGGTTGTCAAAGTTTCCAAGCCACACTGCGACGGTGTGGTCGGCGTCGGAGCCGACAGCCCAAGCGTCTCGGTGTCCGTAGCTTGTACCAGTCTTCCAGTGAATTCTGGCGGGCGTCCGGCCTAACCTTCGACGCGCTGGAAAATCGGGGCGATCTCGGATTGCAAGGGCTTGGCGGGTCAGCCAAGCAGCTCCCGGTGAGAGCAGGGCGTGCGGGCTGGTCGCTGGAGACTCCGTATTCCACCTGGGAGCTTGGTATTCACCATTATTTGCGATCACACCGTATAGGCCCGCGATCTCGAGAGGCGTCAACTCAATGCCGCCAATCGCCGCAGACAGACCGTAGTAGCCGGGCGTTTCAAAGAGATTTTCGACGCCTGCGCGTTTGAGCATTCCGATGAATGGTTCTACACCGATGTCCGCGAGTAGGTTCACGAACGGCACGTTGAGTGAGCGAGAGAGGGCAGAGTCCAGCGTGGCCAGCCCCTCGAAGTCGCCGGAGTAGTTTTCGGGCGCGTAGGTACCGTAGGCGACCGGTATGTCTGGAACGAGATAGCCGGGCAGTGCTCTGCCGGTATCTATTGCTCTTGCGTAAAGGAACGGTTTGAGTGTTGAGCCGGGAGATCGCGGCGTATCGAAACCGATGATCTGTCCCCCGTGGTCTTCATCCCAAAAGTCGAAGTTGCCGACCAGGGCGCGAATGTCTCCATTGTGGTGGTTTAGAACGACGACTGAGGTGTTGTGGATCCCTTGTCTTGCCAGTCGCGAGCGCTCCAGGCGAAGGCTTCGGTCTACCGTCGCCTGAACGCCGGCGTCGATAGTCGTCTCGATATTCGTTTTCTGGGTTTGCGCGCGGATCCAGCGTGCCGCATGGTGAAGGTTTTGTGGGACCTGATGTAGCTCTGCGGGAACATCGGCTTTTTTTACACGTGCCAGAATCTCGAAGTCTGAGGTTTCCGGCTCGCCGAGCGCGCCTTCCTCAATGAGCCGCGTCGCGATCTGGTCGCGCGCGTTTTTTAGGCGGTCCTGATTGGCTGCGTTTGGAAAGCGGCTATTTGGCGCTTGTGGGATAGCGAGAAGTGTCGCTATCTCCGCCTCAGTCATCACTTCTGGACCGTGTCCGAAGAGTAGCCAGGACGCAGCTTCCAACCCTTCAACATTGCGCCCGAACGGGACAAAAGACAGGTATTGCGCCAGGATCTCGTCTTTATGCATGCGCAGTTCGAGTTGTGTCGCCCGCATCGCCTCGAGGAGCTTTGATTTAAGGGTGCGTGGTCTGGGCTCCAGCAGTCGTACCAACTGCATGGTGATCGTGGATGCACCTGAAACCACACCTCCGGCTCGGCCGTTTTCGATCGTTGCGCGGATGATGGCTATGGGATCGACACCGAGGTGTCGCCCGAAGCGTTCGTCTTCAAGTGCGATCAACGCCCGAAGATAGTCGGTGTCGACGTTGTTTAGATCGAGCGCAATGCGCCATTTGTCGTCTGGAGACAAGAACACATGGGCGGCTTGACCGTCTGTTGTGCGCAACACGGTTGAGGGCGGCGAGTACAGCCGTTCGGGTAGAGGTACCGTCCAGGCGCAGACCAGCACGACCAGGAGTGTGCACGTAAGTCCAATCGCCGATCTTTTTGCCCATGAGCGCCCGTCGCGTCGCACGCGACCGATGATTCGATCACGTACCGCGACAAGTGGTATGAGCAGATTGGCTTTGGAGAGGGGCATTTACAGCAGCTCGCTCGTCCAAGGGCCGGTGATCTGGACATCTGTGCCAGGCACCTGAACGTAGAGATCCGGGTCGTACATCGCTTCGATCCGCGCTTCAGGCTGTGTGAAGCTCCCCGCTGTCACGGCTCGGACCGCGTAGATCACGCTCCTGCTTTCACCTGCAGCGATTGAGCCAAACACGTGCAGGCGGTCGTCACGCACATCCATATGATCCGGACGCCACATTTCTATGTTGCGTGCCCAATCGGGAAGGCTGTCTCCGCCAAGCCGCGGGTTTTCGATCTCCCAGCCCGCTGGAACACGATCGGTCATCGCCAAGTTGGCGATGTTGCCGTAGCGCTTCATATTTTTCACGGTCAGACGCAGGTACAGCGTGTCTCCCATTGAGACGGTCTGTGGATCGACCGTCTTGCCTTCTGCGTTCATGAGTTGACGTGTCAATGAGAGCGACGCGTTCTCAACACGGGATGGACTGTTCTGCTTGCTGCCCTCAAGTCTCACCACTGCGAAGAGCCTGTCTTCTGGGTCGTGGTCGGCGGTCAACACGACGGCGTCACGCGGATTGACACCATTTGCGACCCACCCGTCGTCCACCAACTTTTGGGCGCGTTGAGCGACGCGCAGCGTTCCTTTCGGCAGTGCTGCGTTCGAGGTCTTGATGGTCTTTCCCAAACCGGTGACTGACCAAGCGATCTCTTGCGTGCTGTATCGGATGTTTCGGCCCGCCAGATTTGCCGCCACACTTTCAGTGAGTTTTTGCGCGCCTTTGTGGCCAAACAGATCGCGGTATGTGGAGAGCAGGAGGCCCGCCTCGCGTCGTGCGCTGTAGAAATAGGCGTCGTTCGAGCGATTGTTTTTGGCGAGGTATGTCGAGACGTCTCGAAGCTCGGCTTCGAAGCGTCGGTCGCCAGAGAGGAATAGGCCTGCCTGCAGCAGGTATCGTGTCTCTCCACGCATCTTTGACGTGTCCATAGCTTCAAGTGTCGCGAGGGCTCTCGCTGGCAGGCCCTTCTTTGCGACTGCGAGTACGTAGTGAGGGTACGCGGCCGACCTGGCGTCGGCACTGCTCGATTCGACACTTCGCTGCAGATAGGTCAGGGCGTTTTCGAGCGCGGTCGAGGGGACGTCGAAGCCTGCGTTACGCGCGTCTACAAGCATATGCGTGGCGTAGGCGGTACCCCAAAGGTGGGGGTTGTGCGCGCCGGGCCAGTACCCAAAACCACCAGATGCGGTCTGCATCGATAGCACGCGGTTTATGCCATGTGTCACACGCTCTCGAACTGCGCTTTCGTCTTCGCCGGGTGTCACGGCCTCGAGGAGGTGTGTGAGGTAGAGCAGCGGCCGCGTCTTTGAGGTGGTCTGCTCGATGCAGCCGTGAGGGTAACGAAGAAGTTCTGAGAGTTGCGTAAGGCTCGATGCATACGGGTTTCGGGTCAGATGAATCGTGCTTCTATCCGTGCCGGGAACCCAGCCTTGCCAGAGGTTCGAGAGATCGAGATCGCTGCCGTCGAAGGCGACAACGTGAACCTCTCTGGTCTCAGGACCCATTGGAGCGAGCGGAAGTTTGAGTGTTTGCTCCGAGCGTTCCGTATCGGACGCGGCGGTGACCACGACTTTGACGCCTCCGCTTGGCGCGCGTCCAGTCAGTCGGAAAACCACCGTGCCGTTTTCAGTCGGTGCGAGGCTCAAGGCGCCTTGATCGTCACCCTTTATGGTGACCTTATCCGTGGGCTTTCCGGCCATGTCGGTGATTTTGAGGTCGACCTTGACCGCCTGCATCTTGTCGGAAGTGTTGGACACAAAGACGGGGATTTGTGCTTCGTCGCCGTTGACGAGGAAGCGTGGGATGGTGGCTTGAACAACCAACGGTTCCGTTACCGTGACCTGCTTCTCAGCGGATCCCATTCGCTTTTCGGTGGCCGCTACCGCCATTACACGCAGCGCGCCGCGATATTGTGGGACGTCGAGCGTGAGCTTCACGCGTCCTGAAGCAGGCACATCGACGAGTCCGGACCATAGCGCCACGGGTTCCACCATTTGAATACGCCCCGCGCTTCCTGCCGAGTCTCCCCCTGTGCTGCTCGTTGGTGTGCCTGGGGGGATGAGGACGGACCAGCCTGCGGTCTCAAAGCTTCGTACGCCGAGCTTTCGCTTCGCGAAGATCGCGTTGGCGGGGTTGGGGCTTTGGAAGTCGGTGAGCGAGAGGATCCCTTCGTCGATTGCTGCGACAGTGACGGTGGCGGGCCCACTTTGAGGGCCGAGGTCAATCGTCACCGGGAGTTTGGAATTCGGGCGGACCTCATCGGGGATCCGCAGGTTGACCTTCTGTGTGAAGGCTTCCGGTTTGACTCGGACAGACTTCGCTCCCCATGCGCGTCCAGGCAGGAAGGCTGCTTGGGATTCCGCGTGAGGATCTTTGAGCAGCAGTGCAGAGATGTAGACGTTGGGCGCAAAGTCTTTGA